>ENA-ORXF01000180-ORXF01000180.1-marine-metagenome-genome-assembly--contig:-NODE-180-length-49007-cov-6.181504_pt1 | contig 49007 bp, 64 predicted proteins | sample MGYA00237864_ERZ511476 | MGnify/ENA primary metagenome ERZ511476 (study PRJEB26306, sample SAMN06343908) | marine metagenome | isolation source: coastal waters | place: Atlantic Ocean: West Antarctic...
CCATCTGTTTTGATATATTGGTTGGCACTCCCGTCCGAGTCAGGAAATAGCAGATTGCCATCACCCAGCTTAACTTTGCCGGAACCTTTTCCAGTAATACCAATGTTTGTATTGGTTCCTGTTGATGCAGTAATCGCATCAGCTTTAATTGTACTCACATCAATCTCCTAAAGTAGGCCAAGCGGCTGAATTGTCAGCGGCATACGTTGCTGGATAATCTCGTAATGCTGTTCTGTAAGCAGTCATTGCACCTGACATTGTTGGACTGTCAGGGAGTGCAGCCCAATCTGTCTCAGCCAGAAGACCATCGCGTTTAGTGCGGATACTAGACATTGTCCTTGCAGCGGTAACACTGGTTTCAGTGTCAGTGTCGATGACAACAGTTTCATCTGTCATATTAACAACCCAGAACTCTTGATTGCCGCCGGGGTCTTCGATAGCAAAGCCGTTGTATTGTGCAGCGTGAGCCGTAGCATTGACTGCAAGTTCAAACGGTTGGAACTTAGCTAATTTGTTGTCAGGAGTTACACCTGTTATTGATAAATACATTTTAATCTCCTATAAGTAACTAATGCCGATAGACCCATTATCAAATGTATCTGACCCGCCAGCATACACCCTGATCTGGGTTAGTTCTTCACTTAATGTACGGAATGTTGCAGAAATATCAACTGCCCCAATAGCACTTGTCTCTGAGAACATGCCTTGGCTGTACCATGATTCTGTTTGGGAATCGGCTTTATCTATTTGCAGAACACCGATTAACGCATGTGAAGCAGACCAAGCCCCCGCTATTATAAAGCCGTTTGCGCCTGACGCTTTAACTGGTGAAGCGTCCACCTCTACTGCATAGCCTCCATAGTTTTGGGTTTCAAAACCTCCTGCGTCACCCAGAAATACGTGCGGTATTGTTGTCCCGTTGGTACTCACTTGGTTAAAGAACACCCTAACAGACGTTACTCCAGAGGGGATACCTGTAAAATCTATCGCTGTGCCTGACGTTGATGCTTGGAAAGCTGTCTCTGTGTATCCAGCCGTAGGTAACGTAGCAAATGCTAAATTAGCACTGCCATCTGTTTTGATATACTGGTTGGCACTCCCGTCAGCGTCTGGGAAGACTAAGCTACCATCTCCCAGAACTACTTTCCCAGTTCCTAGCCCTTTGATCGTAACTGCTGTATTAGCCGTTGCAGCGGTTATGCCATCTACTTTTAAATCACTCATTATAGCACCTTAAATGTTGCACCAGAGGAGATCGTTACTGTGATCCCATCGGCTATAGTTAATGGACCAGTTGCGGAGCCGTTGTCTGTGGCTACCATCGTTACACTGTTGTTAAGGGTCTGTTGGTTAATCCGAATGATGTCACCTGAGTTCCCTTCTGGGCTGCCAGTCCCTTCGCCAAGCCATCCACCGCCACCGCCGACAGGGAGTGTTTCAAAAACAGGCGGAGAACCAACACCTGTTGACGTTAAAACCTGACCATCATTGCCAGTAGCTACTGCTACAGGATTTCCAGAGGCATCATAACTTATAATATTTCCGTCAGTCCCGCTTGCCATTTTAGCAAGAGTAACTGCGTTGTCTGCTAGGTGGTCTGGATCAATAGAGCCGTCTACGTATGAATCAGAGTCAACGGAATTTGCCGCCATCATCGCTGAAACAACCTGAGTCTCTCCAATAGCTCCAGCACTTGCTGCACCTAACAATCTGTTAGCTGTTGCTGTGTGTTGCATTTTTGCATACGTGACAGCATCGTCTGCTATTTTTGCTGTCGTAATATTACTGTCTACAATAGAAGTAGTTACAACTGCACTAGCTGCTAATTGATCAGCACCTACTGCATCATCAGCTATTTTAGCTTGTGTAACAGCATCATCTGCTATTTTAGCTGTAGTAACATTATCGTCTAAAATAGAAGCAGTTACAACTGCATTAGCTGCTAGTTGATCAGCGCCTACTGCGTCATCTGCTATTTTAGCTTGAGTAACATTGTCGTTTAAAATAGAAGCAGTTACAACTGCATTAGCTGCTAACTCATCAGCACCTACTGCGTCATCAGCTAACATAGCATTTTCTACTGCACCATTAGCAATAGTAACTGCACCACTTGAAGCCATAGTAACGTCACCAGATACAGCTACAGGATTATAGTTAGTACCATCACCTACTAGCAAATGCCCTGCCGTGTTAGTAGCCATAATAAGATCATCACCAGATATAGTAAGATCGCCTGTAACAGTCATGTTACCTGCCGCTACAACACGCCCAGCATCAGACATATCTAATGTTAGTGAGGTAACTCCAGCACCACCGTCATTACCTTTGAAAATAATATCTTTATCAGATACTTTAGATTCTAGTATGACATCACTACTACTATTATGTACACGTAACATTTCTGTACCATCATCTTCGTATATAATACCACTAGCTGCTGTACCTGCATCTAACGTAATACCACCAGCAGATTCTAGATTAATAGAGTCTACTGCAGTACCATCAGATACTATATCTAAATCGCCATCTGCGTTAGAGTGTATAAAAGTACCAGTATCATTAAAAAGAAGTTTCTCTGTACCGTTTAATAAAACATCATCAGTAAACTTAAAGTGGTCTTCATCTTCCATCCACGTAAGAACACCATCATTTGTCTCACCATCAAATGTAACTACTACGTCAGTTCCTGCAGTACCTGCTCCAAATGTTATAGCATGAGAAACTAATGAAGAAATAGCTCCACCGTTACCTGCTGTACCATCATGTGTGTGTCCTGTTGTACCAAAGGCTGTTACTAATGCGTCAAATTCATCATTAGAATCTGCTGCTGCGATTGTATCACCTGTAGCAAAGGTACTTACTCTTGTTGCATAACCTGTCATTTTACATTCTAGCTCCCGGTGTAAATTCTAATTCAAAACCTTTAAGTGTTATAGGTGCATTAATACTTGTGTCTTCTAATCTAACTACTACAGTAAAACCACTACCCTCTACAGATTGTCTAACGATAGGCATACCTTCTGCGTCATATACTGCTGAACCATACAGACTACTGCCGTAGATAGCAGCGGTATCGGCTGTAGTAAGATTGTATGCTAATGGTTGAGGAGTTGCAGCATCTTCAAAGTCATATTTAACAAATAGGCTAACATCAACAGACCCTTCAGGATCATAGTTTACGTTGATGCGCTGCATAATTTTACGTATACCTGCATCACCCATAGTCAAATCAGGAGAGCGATATATAGCTTTCATTGCTGTTCCAGCAAAACTATTACCTGTTTCTTGTAGATAAACGTAGCCATCATAACCACCGTGTACTATTTGCTCTACTCCTGAGATAAATCCTGAAACACAACAAGAAGGTTTTATACCTCTTATGTCGCTGTACTCCCAACCTACTTGTCCTGAAGGATTAGCTTTTAATACACCAATAATGCCTTTTGCGGCTGAAGTTGAGCCTCCGTCTTTAGGATAAAACAAACGATACTGGCTTTTACTACGTATAATAACAGAGGATATCTTTTCAAAACCTATATCACTTATACGATCTTGTATTTGCTTAGAGACTGTGCCTAACTCTACGTCACCAATACGTGCTGTACCTGCAATAGTACGTAGACCATCAGGTGCTAGAAAGATAACATCGCCACCTATTTCCTGCACACTAAAAGCATCGGAACAACCAACGTTGCGAGATACAGGAGCTATAACAAAATCTGCTAAAGCGTTACCTGTTAACTTGTAGATACGATCTTCACAAAATATAATTAAAGAGTCACGAAAAGATTTTAAAGCTACGATAGTACTATCTACGTTTAGTATTCCTGCTCCGTTAGAAGCTGTAAAGTCATTCTCGTCGCCTAGTGAAGAAAACTGTAAAGAGTTAGGATTGGAACTCATACCTGAAAAAAACATATGATTTTTAAAAGCTGCGACCATACTAGGATCAATAGGTGCAGTACCTAGACCATCAAATACTACGTTACCGCTTACTGATCCGCTACTTGCTGTAGATAATGTTACAGTAGTACCAGAAATACTAGAGACAGTAGAGCCTCCAGCTACGTTAGTACCAGTTACGTACAATCCAGCTACAATACCCGCAGCACTTCCTACAGTCAAAGAAGTTGAAGCTCCAGTAGTAGAACCAGTAGTTGTAACATTAGTAGCATTACCTTTAATGTCTGTTACAGTAGTACCGTTGTACAACGAAGCAGCATTAGCCCCATCAGCAAAGATAAGACGCTCTTCGTTAGTTGTAAAGTTATACGTTTCAAAACGATAACGTCCTGCAGAGGTACGCCCAGAGTCAATAGAAGTCCAAGAGCTACCAGTACCTTTATAAACAGACGTACTTTGAGCAACTACTACACTATCATCAAATATAGCTACACCTAAAATAACAGAGGTAGCTCCTCCTACTTGTGTACTTGAGTATTTACTTGTACCACTTAAACGCCTATACCCTCCTTTAACAGAGGGTTCAAAGTTTTGTAATATAGTTGCTGCACCTACAGGCATTGTGTAGACATCTCTGTCTAGCACTAAACCTCCTGCAGTAGTAACAACATACGGAGATATATATTCGGGTGCTGTTATATCAGCCATATTATGTATTCACTCCTACAAACCTCTTCGTAGTGCCTGTAATTCCTGAAGGATAGAAATAGTTTTGATGATTAAGTAACTCTACTCGCATACGTTTAATACCTTCTAGGTAATCTTTTTCTGATAGTTGCGCTCCTGCCATATTAGCTCTCATCATATATGCGTAGTATTTAGCTCTGTTAACTACTATATCATGAAATCTACTAGGAAGAGTAGGTAGATCATTGTAAGCAAGAAGGTCTGTATGTGTTTTATAATAGTCGAAAGAAACAGTGTACGCACTCTTGTCAGGTATAGGACTAAAACCATAAAAAGAATTGTCTTGTGTACGATACACATATCTAGGAAGACTGAATTGACTTGAGCTTGTGGTGTTAAGATCACCTTCACTGTGTGAATCTAGCCATTCATTATAAGAAAGATACGCTAAACGTTGAGGAGCAAAGTTTTCAGTAGTCTCAACAGTTTCTATGTCATAGTTAGCAGAATCAGTATTAGCAAAGCCAATATAAATAGTAGAAGTAGTAGAAGTAAATCTAGTAGTATTATACTCCCCATCTCCTATATTGTCAATAGATAATGTAGAATTAACTAACTGCGTCCCACCAGACGTTGTACCTATCTTAATAGTGATATCTCCACCAAAGGTACGAGTACGTACTACGTAGTCCTTACCAACTACTGTGCTAATAGCTTGTGAGATTTCTGAGGCATTTAAACGTGCTGCGCCATCTCCTCTAGCTTTTGTGTGAAAAGGACTACCTGTCACAGTAGTCCAATCACTTAGATTAGAAGAGAAACTTCCGTTAGTAATAAGGTCAACAGGAGTAAGTATAAATGAGCTAAAGTTAATTTTTCTAGAATCAGAAGGATAATCATAAAGCCTTTTACCTGCAGTAAGCTGTTGTTTAAAGCTCTTGTATAGGTAAGACCACTCTACTTCTGCATTATACACATCATGAATAGCTTTATTGACTACATTCTTTACCATCGTCTGAACACCTCTAGCAGAGGCAAAAGTAGTAGCAGTTAGCTCTACTTCATTTAGCTCATTTAATACACGATTAGTAAGTTCTAGATAATTTGCCATTGTTAATCCTTATACTTAGCAACTCTACCACCGTAAGAGTACATCTTACTTTTCTTTGCCATGCCACCGCCCATATAGTATTGCGGCATCTGTTTCTTCTTAGGTGAGGATGTCTTCTTGGCTGACATGTCGGCTGCACCTACTCTGCCACCGTCTTGATAAAGAGAACCTAAAATACCTTTTGCTGCTTCAATATCTCTTTTAGTAGGCTTTGAAGGAACACCTACATTTCTAACTTTATCAACAGCGCCTTCTTTTTTCGCATTTTTAAGAACTGCTGCTGAGTACTCTCTATCAAGACTTGTATCAAATTTTTCCGTATTGTTTTTTACAGGTCCACCTTTGTCCATAAAACCCATTTTATTACGCACTTGTTCAGGAAGTTTTTTAAGACCTTTTTGTTTCATAGCTGGTTTTTTCAACATGTTTCTTTTCCTTAATTAGTTGTTTTTAGGTTGCAGCAAAGACACGTACATTAGCAGTACTACCTGAAGTGTTGAAACATTCTACACGATCTATTGTATCAGCCGACCACACAGTTTCCCACGTATCAATCTCAGCCTGATGATTACTTTCATTAAACGTACCAGCCATGTCACCCATGTTACGGCTATCATCACTTCCTAATACAAACGGTACACCAGCTATTAATTTAACACAGAAGCCATTTTCTATATTAGATGCTGCTAACGTGCCACCCTCATTACAGACAAGTTGTAACTCAACAGTTTGATCTGACTCTATCCACATAAAATCAAAGTCTCCTAAGAATGTGTCATTCCATACCTCAACAAGAGAGCCAGTAGTAATAGAATACCTTTTATCAAAGTAGTGAGTTATCGTTATTGCGTCTGTAGCCGTAGTGCTTCCCCCAGTGATAGTGTGTGTATCATCATCAGGAATGTCTACGGTAAAGTGCGTAGTTAAGTTGAGGGTAGCCATTAGTTATTTGCTCCATTCTTTTTTCAGATAATTCTGAATTAAATTAGCTTTAGTAAACATGTTCTTTTGAGCCGAAACCATGTAGCTGCTTACCTCATATAAGTTGTGTAATATGTACGATTGTTCGTAGGAGATGTTAGTAGAAATCCAACCTACGATATTCTTTCGTACTCCTTTAGTAATTTTAGCTACACCGTGAGGATATATAATGGGAAAAATAGCCATTTGACCAGCTTTTAATTTCTTGGTTATTTGACCTACAGGAGTTTGTAAAATAAACTCTCCACCTTCATAATCATCTTCTAGATTTATACTAAAACCATAATCAAAGAAAACGTTATTAGATTTAGGTTGAGCTTTAAACTCGTCTATGTGTAGATCGTAGTAATCGTCTTTCTTGTATTGATTGTAGAAGTTAACAGACACTCTGGTAGGGCAATAAACACTATCCATGTAGTAGGTGTCATATAGTCTGTTAGTGACTATCTTTCTAACGTCATCAGGAATGTTAGTAGCTTCTGTATTACTTTTCATTCCTTCTTCTGATTGTGTTTGTTTGCCATCTTTAAAGTTATGTTGTTTAATGCTTTTAGAACATAACTTAATATCATCTTCACTTAGTATCTTAAAAAAACGCATGATTGTATTTCCTTTTTTTTCATTTCAATATCAAATCATATTAAAAAAAGTGTAGGGTTTTTATACAGAACCCTACAAAACTGTTATAGTGTTACGTACCCGTAGATACAGTTGCTGATTCAACAGGATTAGTAGAAATATCTACTAACACAACATGTATACGAAAACGTAGAGCCGTTTCTCCTGTTGATCCACCGTCAAGAACGAGAGCATCAATAGTATCTGCAGCAGTAAGAATACGAGCATTAGCGCCCGATACACCTATAGCAGCTTCTAAAAACGGAGAAAAACCAGCGGCTAATGGAGAACCGTCAAGAAAACAGTCCACATCTCCACCAGTAAAGCCAATATCCATTGTGACTTGACCATTACCACGAACTTCTAGAACTTCTAGACAGCCCGAAACAATCATGGTATCTGCAGGAACGTCAATCAATTGAATGATGTCACCTCCAACACCACCACCATCAACAGTATCCCACACAGGAGAAGTCATAACATATGGAACAGCAGCATTGGAAGGGTGTCCAATAGTGCCACCACCTGTTGTAGTACGATTATAAGTAGTCATTATTCAGTTCCTCCTTTAACTATCTAGGTCCATAAGACCGTTAAATACACCTTTGTATCCATCACCCGAACCACGAATAACTTTACGTCCAAATACGTGTAGACCACGTACAATGTCAGCAAAACTATTAGGATCACGAATAACTTCTGTCTTAGCAATATGTGATGCTGTAACAGCAGCAGACATATGACCGTAGATTATAAGCGTTTGTCCAGAAGTACCAGAACTACCAAAAACACTTGTTGCAGCAGAACCAGTAGTTCCTACACCAATAGCATTGGATTGATACATGCTAAAACCATGTAGCTTCTGTTCAGTTACTTTACCGTTTAGAAGTGGAGATTGTGATCCACCTGTAATGGACATGTCCATAATTTTAGAGCCAGCACTACGCAGAACTTGGTAGAACTGTGGAGCAGCAACTAAATAACGGTTTTCTTCTGGTACATCATTCTTATCTAATTCAGCGGCAGCTTGAGCTACTAGATCAGCAACTTCATCACCAGTATTGGCAGAAGTTCCCTGAGTACCTAGTGTACCTGTTGAATCAGCAGAGCCATCAAAGATAGCTTTTAGAACGTTGTAGTCATAGGCTTTCTTTAATTGGTATGCACCTGAAGAGGTAGCAAGAGCCTCAAAGTTTAAGTGGCTATGACGTTCTTCGATATCATCGACCTTAAAGGCAAAGTAGTTGCCTTGATCTACTACCAACTGAATTTGGTCATCTGCCAAGGCTTCAGTATTGACGGTACTGCCACGCTGATAAGCGTTGACCGAAATGGTAGGTTCTTTGATGATGTTAACGGTATCCCCAAAGTTTTCAATTTCTCCAGCGTAGTCGGTATTAGTGATAGCTTCCGCTACCGATGCACGACGAAAGAATTTGAGAACTTTCTGGGAGTAAATAACGGGTACAAAATTACCTGTTGGTAAATTGCCGTACCCTGCGGCTGTAGTAAATGCCATGATAAAACTCCTTTTATATCATAAACTATTTCTTTGTTAGTCTACAGAATCCATAACTCGACCCTCTTTTAAAGCTCTGTCGATTTCTTTCTCGACTTTTTCATACTCATGAGATTTAAGTTTGGATATTTCCTGTACTGACCAAATCTTTTTGTCATTCTGAAAGTCATCTAAAGAACGTTTTGCGTTTGTTCTTGTAACAGCTTGCGCTGCAGAATTTGAAGGACTAGATTGTGATCGTTTTGGTGACTTCGATTTATTGTAGGATTTAGGCGTTTTGATATTATTATCAGCCTTAAACAAATCAATAACTCTAGCGGCCCATTTAACATCTGTATTATTTTTATAGATGCCATCAGCCATATTAGACGGTTGTTCATCAAGCCAAGAAAGAAATACGTCACTTTCTTTTAGAACGTCAAAGTCAGGATGAATATTAAGGAGTTGCTTCTCGGCAGTTTGTACTACTGCTTCTTGTTCTTTAAGTCGCAAGTCCGAAAGTTTTTCTTCTATTTCTTTAACACGTTCATTAGCTTGAAGAGTAGAGATTGTTTCCACAACATCGTAAACATCAGGATACTTTTCTTTGAACTCATGCAACTCTTCTTCAGTCTTGGGCAACTCTCTAATAGATTGTTTTTTTGCCTCTACGGATGTCCTAGCATTAATAAGTTCTTTTTCTTGTTTCCATTCGTTTAACTTAGTGTCATAGTGACGTTTTAAGTCATCATAACGCTTTTTAAAGTCGTGACTTTGTTCTCCATTCTTTTTACTAGAAGCTAAACCTTCATGTTGAGCTAACTTTTGACGAGTAGCCTCTACGGGGTCATCAAATTCTTGCTCTTCTTCTTCGTTAAAAGTTGGTGCTTCTAGATTACGCCTGTATGTATTCTGATACGGGGTAGGCTCTAGTTCTTCTTGAGTTTGTTGGTCCTCATCTAAATTGTTATCGACCATAGTTTACCTCTCCTTCTAATGGGGCTGTACGTTACTGTGTACAGGTTGCCTCGGTAGGTTTATTAATGACGGGGCCATGTAAAAATTACATAGGTAGCCGTCTACGCTAGAAACAACGTTTGGAATTCCTTATTACGTTGCTCTAATTCTTTTTTCACACCGTTACCTGATGTGTAATATCTTTTATATTCTTGTGACATAACTTCTATGTTTTCATCTATGACTGCGTTAACAAACTTAGGAAACTTACGTAATCCGTTACCACCTAAATTGTACGCAAAGTCTATTAGCATTTCTTGACTGTTTACACAGAGATCGTTAAAGTCTGCATTGAAGTGTTGCGAAAGTACATCAGAAGCTGAATCCATAGCAGTGTGCATATCTTCTACTAGTAGGTCATCAATCTCTATATCAGTTAAACCTTTAGAAGCTTGATCAAGCTCAGAGTTTAATAGCTTATGTCCGTAACCTATTGTGTCATTACCGCCTTCAGGAGAAGCATGAGAGTACCAAAGTTCATCATCATTGCTCCAGCCTGTCTTACTACCATTCTCAACTTTCTTGAGATACTCTATAAATATATTAGAGATCATACTAGTTTCTCATCTGTACGTTGTTTGGTTAGAAAAGACTTCTCGTAACCTGTCAACACATTAAGAGCATCTTGAGCATTCTGTCGCATCTGTGAAACGTTTTGTGGAGTTATGTCCTTTGCATCAAAACCTAATCCTTCATGTATCTCTCCACCGTTTGCGTATCCTGAAGGAGCAGAGAAGCCCTGTTTAACTTGTTGACCGTCAGGTGTTACCATAGCAGGTTGTTGTGCCATAGTACGCTTCTGTTCTGCGCTGTCAGATTTATCTTGTTCTAGTATCTCTGCGTCTTTGTCCTTAGAGATTACAAAACCACCTGACTCTTGTTTTTGCTCTCGTTGTCCTTTTTCATGTACTTTAGCGTTAGTCATTTCAAATATTTCTACATCAGAAAAATTCTTATTACTTTTTATTTGAACGTAGGCATTGTGCATATCTACATCACTGAGGCTAATAGGGCGACCATCTGGCTCTAATCTTCTTCCGAATATTGTTCTAAATCTTTTATACTCATCTTTAGTAACTTCAGGATGATCATGATTTAAATATTTATCTTCTTTTTCTACAGAATTTCCTTCAGCATACCCTTGTACAAAACCACCCTTTTCCATCATAGGCATTGCAGGAGCGCCTTGTGGCGGCATAGCCTCTTGTGGCATAGCTTCTTGTGGCATAGCAGCAGGTGCTTCTTGTGCAAAACCACCTTGCATTGGATCAGCAATAGGAGCTTCTTCTTTTTGTTGATCAGTTACAGGTTTCTGACCTTCTTCTTCTAGGCGTGTACGTAATTCTAGACCTTCTTTTTGTAACTTATCTAGATACTTTTTACCGCCACCAAAGAAAGGTACTAATCCTTTAGGTATACGATACTCATAGTTGCTAATTCTAATAGGCACATCATCTGTAGGGTCTAGTTGTGTACCTGTAAGATCAACGTCATTCTCCATAGCTAATTCAATAGCTTCTTTAGCGTATCGGTTTAACTGATTAAGGCCATGCAATAGAACAGACTCGTAAGGTAATATAAAATCACCTTCATCTGCATTTTGAGGTATATCATCTGCTACAGACATCTCTCCACCTTCTTGTGGTGGCATAGCTTCTGCTTCATTGATCATGCCAATACCTGCGTCTGCACCCTCCATTGCTGGAGGAGCTACGAAACCTTCTTGTGTTTGTTGTGGTTCTATTGCCATTGTATTTTACCTTTTATATACCTAATAAATTTATCATTATTATTAATAATCCATACCGCCACCGCCACCTTCATCATCATCATTACCACCATCATCATTACCACCACCATCAGTATCACCACCATCTCCACCGCTATCTGAACCACTACTCATACCAGAGTCATCTTCAGTATCTGGGTAAGAACCTTCAGAGGGAGCAGAAACTCCACTGCCTATATCTCCTGTACCATCTGCGTCTGCTGAGTCTTCTCCTTCAGGCTCATCATAATCATCCTCTTGACCACTTACTGCATCATAAGTAGCAGTTAAAGCTTCAGCTTCTATTTCTGAGATAGTTTTACCAAAGTTACTAAACCAACCACCTATACTTGAAAAAGAATACGTACCGTCTATCATTCCGGGATTACCTTGAGAGTTAACAGCAACTCCGTTAGGATTATAACCAGCTATTGTATTAGGTTCATCTGAACTGCTATCATCAAAGTGTCGGCCTATTTGACCTTTTTCCCAATCTACATTACTAGCTAAAGATATAACAGCCATACCTATTGGACCTCCGAATGCTCCACCTATTACTTTATTTATTAAGTTACTAGCTATTGTTTTAGTAAATTGAGTAGCAAAGTATCCTGTAGCTTCTGCAACTTTATCTGGATTAGCTAAATTAGTTAGATTGGTTTTAAGCTCGTTAAAAGAATCTACTACATAGTTTAATGCATCTGGAGCAATATCAGAAAGCTGATACTCTTCTAACTCTTTTAAAACAGCATTTGTTTCTTTCGTGAAATCTTCAAGAGTAGTAGTTGCAGCAGTACCTAGTCTACTACCTACATTTTTAAGAGTATTTCCAAAACTTGAAAGGTCTATACCTGTGTCTTTAAGAAGTGAAACACCAAACTCATCAAAATTCTTAGAGAGGTCATCTATAATAGAAAGATTAGGATCAAACTCAAAACTATAACCTAAATTTGTAGTAGTATTAGTAGAGGACATAAAATCATTCATCTGTGTATCAAAAGATGCACTACTTCCTTCATCTCCTGTATCACTACCTTGATCTTCTTGAGAAACAAAAGTAGAAGTAGTAGTACCATCTGCTACAAGAGGAGTTGTTGCTTCAAAGTTGTAAGCATTCTCGTTGCTTTGTTGAGCAGCAGCTTCAGGTGTATATGTAGCTTGTTTAAAAGGAGCTTGACTGTAGACAGAGGCTCCACCGGGAAACTGTCCATAGAAACCTTTAGCAGACATACCTTGAGGAACATCAGGTAAAGCTTCATTAGAGGCTAAAGGAGTTCCTGTAGATATTTTAGTATTTATATCAGTAGCAGACAACTTTGTAGGAGTAGCAGATGTAGTACTCTGTACAACAGGTGCAGGTACTGCTTGTTCTGGTGGAGTTGCGAAACCTTGCTGCTCTTGTTGCTCTGCCATTATCTACTTTTCTCTATTGTGTGCTTGTGCTGTATCATTAACCGACTTCTTGAGAACCACCAAGGTTTCCAGTAAAGCCAGCTTCCCCTGCAGTCGGCGCATTTCCGACTCCGATTCCTCCACCACCAGCCGTGTTCTGTGGAGCGCCACTAGCTCCTTGAGGTACTCCTCCAACCCCTCCCATACTAGGTGGTTGTTGACCAGCGGCAGAAGCAGCTTCGCCTGTTGATTGTTCATTCATGCCTCTCAGTATATCTGCAAAAACTGCTGCTTCACTAATATCATTAACTAATGAATCAGGATCAATATCTTGACTGATAGCAAGTTCTCGCACTAAATTAGGTATTTTAATAAATGGTGCTAACATAGGATTAGCTATAGTTTGTAGTAGCGCAGTTAGACGTTGTGTGCGTACTTCTTTCTGTACGACTGCGCTAGTACCTTTAGGTTTAATTTCTAGATCACCAATCTTTTCTGGTGTATCATCATTAAATTGCATGTTCCATTGAAAGAAAGCTTCACCTAAAGGTTTAAGTAAATAATCATCCACGTTCTTAATAACTGTCTTGACACTTAGTCCTGCACTAGACATTAACATGCTAAGTCCTGCTGCAGTACGTCCTGTACCACTAACACCTGTCTGTCCATGCGAGATACTTTGTATACCTGTTTGCTCGTCAGCTAACTGCCTAGCTTTGTCGTACATTTGTATATTTTCACCAGCAGTACTTGGAAACTTAATGGCGTTTACTGCAGTACCTGTAACTCCTGACTGCCTACGAAAGACTTTGCCGGGAAAGATGTCGTATGATTGACCGGGAACTAGTTGTGTTTCATCTATGTCAAACACTAGATGCCCTGCTAGAGCTAGATTGTCGATAGCCATACGCATGTGACCATTCATAAGAAGTTGACTGTCTTCCATGTTCTCGGCTACACCTACACCAAACAACTGATAGGGATTAAGCTCATATGGAAAAGAGTGGTAAGGTATACGTGCAGGAATGAAAGGATTAATAACAAAGCGTAGTATTTCTTGTCCACACATCCAAACGTTTACTTGAACAGAGTCAAGATCGCTCTCAATGTTGTCAATATCAATTCCAAAGTCTTCTGCCAAAGAGCTATCAAGACTTCCCCAATACTCATAAACCTCGTAACGATTAGTCGAGTAAGTAGGATCATCTTCGTTAGCGTGTAGTGAAGATTCAAAGTAACGCTCTTGATAGTTAGGTCCACTAGCAAGAACATTTCCGATAGCTTCTTCATCAAAGTGTGGACGATTAATGAGATCACGTATTTGCTCTCTATTCATTCTATGACGTTGTATGACGTACTCTGCATCAGTAATACTAGTTGCACTAGGATCAGGATAGAAATCCCAACAACTTACCGACTCTATCTTAGGAACTGTCTTCTCTATAGGTTCATAAGTCTTTGCACCATTCTCATCTTTAACCCAGTTATGTACTGTTTTAGTGTAGTTGAATGGTCCTTTAATTACACCTGTTCCTAGTAGCGCACACTCAAAGATAGAGTGCCGCAATACAGTAACTGCACTAGTATCTAATAGTTGATCCTGTATACACTTCTCCATTATACGCGCAGCTTCTGCTGCAGGAGAGATTTGAGGCTCTCCCATACGTGCAGGACCAGAAGCTAGATTAGCTCCCTCGTATCTGCTTCTTAACCCACCTAAGTCTGCGGGTTGTGGTCCTTCTTCTTTAGGTGTAGCCTCCATTGCACCGGGAAGTAGCTCATTGCCATCTCCCGCAAAGCCATAGAGGTCTGGTTCTTTCTCTGATAAAGGCACTTTACTTAAATGAGCAAACTCATCTATACCTGTTGGCATTGGAGAAGATTCTACAGAAACAGGAAAGTTACTATTAGCAAATAATATATCTACTATCTGACCGTAAGCTGCTAACACTTTAGTCTTTGTTATTTTAATAAAGACTTGACTGCGCTCGTTGCTACGGTACTGTGTGCTAGAGTCGTAGACACCACGATAGTTTTTGTAGGCTTTTAACCATCGCTCTTCTTCTAGTTGTCTACCTGACTCAGCACTACGAAAACGTTCCATGATAGTGCCAACGATGCCTGTAGCTCCTTTAGCTTCAGGAACGTCAAGCATCTCATCGCCTTCGTAGTCGTTTGTATTATCTGCCATATGTATGTTTCTTTTTCTGTACTTAGATACTCTGTTTAGATGAAGCCATAATCATGGCAGCTTGACCCATATGATTGTTACCTGACGTTGAAGGAAAATCTTCCGTTAAAGTGCTTTCTTTAACACCTACACCAAACTCTAGTTTTTCACGATAGAGTGCTGATTCATCAACGTCTGAAAACTCACCTTGTTTACTCATTTGACCCATGATGTAGCCTTTTCCGTACATTTGCTTGTTACCTGTTGGCATGTTACTCTCTCCTTTGTTGTTGTTGTTTAATTATGGCCTCGTAGCGAAACCACTGTATTCTTTTAGTAAGGGACTATTATTATACTTAGCTAGTCCCTCTTCAATTTTACGTGTAGAAGTATCTAAACTTTCTTTATCACGTTTATCTATAACTTCAGCTAAAGGCTTTTTACCAAATACCTTATCCATGTCTTCTTTTAGTGCAGTAGTTTCTGGATTAGTTCTTCGTGCCTCAAAAGCTTTATTTTCATCTAGATTTTCTTCTAGTCTACGAGAAGCAAAGTTAGCTACTGGTTCTCTAGTATCCGTTGTCTTTTCTGACTTTAGAAGTTCTAATAATTCAGCTTGTGTAGAGTCTTCTAAATTAGGTGTGTCACCTGTAGGACTAGAATCTAACGCTACGTCTAAGGCTGCATCAGCTACTGTTGGAAGAATAGTGGCTCCTCCAGTAAGTGCGGCAATAGCTAGTTTCTTAGCTACTGATTTAGCTGTCTTACTAGTAACAGCTTTTTTAAGCTCATTACCTCTATCTAACCAATACTCTGTTCCAAGACCTTCTTTAGAGTTCATTTTTTTAATCCACTCTTCATCAGAAAGAGAAGAGTAACTAGGAGCTTTAGGTTTTTCTGTTGGTGCTTTTGGTTTATTCGTTAAAAGTTCATCTGTTTGTTCTTGAGTATTCTTTAAACGTTCAAGAGTTTTTTCTGCTTTCTCAGCAGTTTTTTCTATATTACTAAGGGTTTCTTCTGCAGTTTGAGATAATTGTGAAGCAGTAACTTTAGCTTGTGTTTGATGTTGTTCTATTTTGTTTTCTAAATTACCAAAAGGTGTATCAGGAAAAGTACTTGGTGTGTTTTCTGCAGCTTGATTAAAACCTAAAGATTCCATCCAATTTTTAGGATCAGAAACACCTACATCATTAAGGTATAATCTATAAAAAGAATCCATAGCAGAAGAAACGCCTGTTTTTCTGTTACCTCTTAACACTTTATAATGAGATAAACCCATATCTTTAGAGAGATTATGCCCTAAAACTTGATTAGCCATATCACTACCTACTGTTTCATCAAGAACATCAAAAACATTCTTACGTAAGTGTGATACAGTAAAAGGAATTAGTTCATTTTTATTGTAATCAAATATTTCTAAATTGTCTTTTAAAAGCTCTGTATTCATAGCTTTGTTTATTATTTTACCATACTTACTTTCTAAAGCACTAGATTGTTTTCCTAAGAGTACTTTTTCTGGGTCTGTAGAAATAGGCCATAAAGATAAACGGCCTTCTTTTTCTGCTCTTGTTGCTTGTTCACGCAAAATTTCGTAGACAGCTTCTCCTAAATGGTAGTTTGTAGGGTTACCTTTATTATAGATAAGCACAGTCTTCATATTTCTAGAAAGATACTTTACGTCATCTACTCTTTTGTTTCTATCAAAAGGTTCAAGCTCTATTTGAGTTATATCTGGATTTCTTAAACCAGTTAGTAATTTTACTACAAACCAAGATTTAACATCAGGATTATCTATTTTATTTAAAGATACATCTATAGCACGATGTAATTTATCTTGGTCTGGAAGAGATAGATTTGAGCTTGTACGTGCTGCTGCACGATCAAAACCTAAATCACGTTTACCAGAGTCTCTTAAATTTTTCTCTTTATTAGAAAAGTAGTTAGCTTCAGTTTGAGGTTTTGAATGATTTATAAGAGCTATTATATCTCCTGCTATAGCCCCTGTATTTGAAGGTGTTCTTTTTTTCCCTGAAGAAGTAAGAGACTGTGTTGGATGATTTTTAACAACATCTAAAAGAGTAGCGTAGCCTTTTTCACTGTTTACTAAAGACATATCATCAGTTAAGTTAAGATCAGAAACTTCAATATACTTAAGTAGTCTTTGATAATTACTTTTTGTTTTTGTTGTAGAAGCAATTTTAGCATCTATTGCTTCTTGAATTGTGACACCAAATTTAGCCATAGTTAGTATCCAAATACGTTGTTAACAGGTGCATAGGTCTTTTCTTTGACTCTATTGAGCATTCCTGCGTGTGGTAAACCTGTCTGTCTAGTCATACACATATACCTTAGAGCATCGTAGGCGTGATCTTCAGCGCGTGTGTCTACATCTTCAGAGTTAGTTTTAGATAGTGGAAGTGTGGGTAACGTGCGTATGAGATTCGTACACGTACTTACTATACGTAGTCGAGCCTCTCCTGTACGATCATTGAAACCTAATCTTCTATGCAACTCTATCTTTCCTGACATACGATTTTTATCTGCTGGTATGAAACGTACACCATTACGTGTTAATGTTTCTGCTATGCTTGGACCAGTACCATGATTAGACCAACACGCTCCGTCTAGTACTGATATACTCATGGGTGGATCATCTTGTTCTAGAGCTAGTATCATCTCAGCTAGTGTCTCACCCGTGTAGCCTTTGTTGTATAGCTCACGATATATCCAGAAATTGTTGTCCCAATCTACTGCACCCCAGAGGACGCAGCTAGGGCTACTATAACCATAATCAGCAGCCCGTATTCTGGGCCAGTTATACGGTATCTCAAATGGTGCAACAACGTGGACTGATCTATCAAATTCGTAAAAAGCCGCTCCATCAGCAACATCCCAATCTCCTTCTAGTAGTCTTCTACGCTCTACCTCTGGAAGAGATAGTAGCATTGCTTCGTACTCTCCTGATTCTGCTAGATGAGGGTTATCTGTTAATCTAGCAGGTATAAATCTACGCTGAAATAAAGGTTGATTTGCTCTCTTAGGATGAGTAGGAGAGTATGTTAAAGTCTTTCCTGTATCAAAGTCTGTTGCCCAAAAGGGTGAATTAGGTACAGAAGGGTCTATGAACATCTTCTTTATCCACCAACCGCCACCACCACCGGGATTAGCAGAAGCTCTCATGTAAGTCTCTATTGTAGTATCTGTACTACGTAGGCGACTTCGTAGATAGTTCCAAACGTAAGGAGTAGGATAGTGTCCTAACTCGTCTATACCAATCCAAGTAAAAGCTTGTCCTTGATAACGTGCTACGTCTGCGTCTTTATCTACGTAACTAAATAGTGCGGTAGCACCACTCGGAAAAGACCATGTACTTTTAGACTCTCTAAATATTGCACCGGGAAAAGCTTGTGGATATATCTTTCTAGATTGATCTATAAGCTCTGTAAGTTCTGATAGAGTTCTACGTAGTAATAGCGCACGATGGTTACCGTTGTGTGCGTATCTTAGTAGGTCCATTAGCATGGCGAAAGATTTACCGCCACCTGCTGCACCTCCGTATAGTACTTCTTTCTCTGGGGCTGCTAAAAAGTCAGTCTGTGGACCAGTGTTCGGATTAAATAAAATTTGTGTATTATCGTGTAACGCTGCCTTTAGACTTTTTGGTAACTTCTTAACATTCTCCTCGACTGCTAGCCCACCTTTGCCTATAAGTTTTTCTGCATGTTTGATGTTGGCTTGCTTGTCGTTGAGTTCGTTTAGCTTCTTCTTAGCTTTTCTTTCTTGTTCTTGTGCGGATGAAACCTTTTTACGTACTATTCTTTTCTTTTTCTCTATGCGAGATACGTTGTAGTTTCCTTTTTGTCCCTTTGCTAACTTAGGTCTACCTGCTTTTTTCTTAGTAGGAGGTTCATCACTATTCAAAGTCTTGCACTAGCTCTTCTGTAGGAGTTGATGGTTCACACTCACAAGTCTCTGGATCACACTTGCAACCTTCTTTACCACATTTAGGACACACATCTTCTAAGGTCATGCTACGCTCTCCGTGTAGGTTTCTTAACAGTTTTAGCAGCACGTACAAAGTTCTTTTTAGTAGGAGCGCCTTTAGCACCTACCTTACGCATAGTCTCTTTAGAGCCATCAGCAATACGTTTACGTTTAGCGTGTATGTTGGCGTATAGGCCGGGTTTTTTAGGTATAGCCATTATGCTTTTGCCTTTTTCATCTTCTTTGCTGCAATGTGTGCTGCAGTAAAAGTTTTACCGTTTCTCATATCTTTACGCATAGCAGTCATATGTGCAGATGTATGATGTTTGCTATGTTCTTTTAATTTATCTTGCTGACGTTTAGTTATAGGTGTTTTTGCCATTAGCACTTCCATCTTTTTCTAGCTTGTCTTATGCGACTGTCAGGATCGTTACGTGTTTTAGCTGACGCTTTCTTTAGTTGACCTAGTGATCTAGCGCAGTAGCTTTTACGTCTGTTAGCTGCTTTACTTCCAGCTTTTACTTTACCAGTTACGGCTGTCTTTAGTTTGCTACCGGGATTAGCTCTGTTGTGGGCTGCTACTCCCGCCTTTGTCATTCCCGCACCCTTCTTTGTAGAGCGATAGTTCTTCTTTGTGCGGGGTATCGGTTTTTGAGCCATTGTCTTTTGTTACTTTTTTGGTTGTGGAAGCATTGCGCCTTGCTCTAGAGATTGTACTCTTGTTGGTAATCTTATACTTTCTCTTTAGAGTAGTTAGCTACACGACCACCGTAGGAGTAGTTCTTAATAGAACCTCCAGAGGCTTTACGTGATTTAGCTATATCATTCTCAAGATCGTCAAAAGCACTCTTTGCTCGTTGTTTAGGTGTTTGAGATTTACGGAGTGCTTGTGCTTTAGCTTTTTTAGCTTTACGAACTGCTCTTTGTTCAGGATTTTCTTTTACGGTTGTAATTGAACCTGTTTCTGTTCTAGACTCAATTCTCTTGTTAATAGTTTCTAGAAGTTGTTTTTGAGTTGCTGCAGTTTGACCGTTCCAAACATACGCATCAAGACCATCAGCGTTCATTCTTTGTAGGCGGGTTAAATCTTTCCACGCCATTAGGATTTCTCGGCAGACATTGCAGCTACACGACCACCATAGGCGTAGTTCTTAACAGAGCCGCCAGAAGCTTTCTTTTTAGGTGTATCTAATAGTCTTTCTTCTCTATCTGATTTAATTTTACCTACTTTTGTAGCCGCTCGTCTACCCCGTTTTGATTCATCACTTTCAAAGAAGCTTATCGCAGCATTAAAAGCTTTTATTAAAGCAGAACGAGGAGTAGTAACTCCAAATCTTTCTTCACTATCTGCAAGCACCTTTGCAGTAACTTTACCTTTATCATATCCTTTTGCTACTTCTGGATTATTTTTAATAAAGTCTACTACTATCTTTTTTCTATCAGCCATCTATTGTTACCTCTACTTCTTTGGGTTTATCTTTTGCAGGAAGCATTACAATACCGTGTATCACTTCACCTTGTATCTCTGTAACGTGCTTCTTGCTTAGACCCACACGATCTAAAATGGCTTCTGCACTCTTAAAGCGCATATCCATTTGATTAACAGGTAACGTGCCATCCGCATCCAAACCTTCTGTGATACGATGAGCAGCTTTAACGGAGTAGGAGGCTAACATAGAACGTGTACGCTCTAGTATCTCATCCTTTAGTGTACGCATGAGCCATGATCGACTAGTAGGCTTGTAACCAGCCTCTTCGACTGCTTGGCTTACTTTGCCTCCGTTACTAACAAGAGCGTTAATGAACTTCTCTTGCTTGTCGGTTAGTTCTGTTTTACGAGGTAGATTAGGCGTATGCATATTTAGTGTCTATTACTTTCTTCTTTTAATGACATAGCTACTACTGCAGTAATAACTGCTGCAATAATGAAAGCTCCAAGCCAAGTAGGAACCATTAAGGCTACACCCATTAAACATATGCTAATGCCTAACCAAGTGCTAGGTTCTATAGAGCGTTCTTTTAACCAAGTTAATACTAGCATGTATTTAAATTCCTAAGCCTTCAGGAAAATGGCCTAAGTCTTCGTTTAGTTCTTTAATGTTTGACATAGTAAGACACTCCATTAAATCTACTGTCTTTATAATATTCTGAAAAGTCTGAAGTGTAACTATAGTGTATTCGTACCTGTCTGCCTCTAGGGAAGCGTTACATTCTTTGTAGGTATCAAAGGAGTTAAGCATGTGTACCCAGCCCTGTGGAGGCACGTTGGGCATTGTAGCTGATATTAGTATGGCTACATAGAATTTAGCGGCTATTGTTGAAAGAAGCATGTTAAAACACAACTATTATCTTGAAGGGTAGAAGAGAAATAAAGGGAAACAGTAGTGTGTGAGAAAAGAAAACTGCAGTAGACGGTTTACGAATAACGTCTTTTAGTTCTTTTCCTTTGTGATCTGTTTCCCTCTACTACCTATTATAGTGCATATAGAGCATATGTCAATAGAAAAGTAATTTATTTTGTATTATGTGCATTTTTCTATTGACAGAATCGTGTGGGGGGCTATAATAGACACACAGTGTCCATGAAGAGAGAGTCCTATGTCACACAATAAGTTACGTAGAGACTCTAATAGTACTGTTAGTTGCTTTGTAGTCCGTCTATTACTACTAATATTACTTGTACTTGTTCTTATGCTAGTGTTATCTTCATGTTCCTTCATAGATAAAGCGTTCTCTGATGATCCTAGCATTAAGTTTAGACTAATAGGAGGAGTAGGTAGTAGTAATAGTAGTAATTACTAGAGACTAAGAGACTACTGTACTATATAGCTACTGTACTATAGCACTACGTGTAACAACGTAGTGCTTTTTTATTGTGTGTACTATATAGCTACTGTACTATGCAGGTCTATATAGCTACTGTACTATGTCGTAAGAGAGTAATAAACGTAAAAGACTTATAAAAAATAAAAAATAGAGGAGCTGGTAGTAACTATACCTATGCCACCGTCATGGCCCTATCCCCCCCTAAGTAATATTAGCCCTCCCGCACATCGGTGATGCAGTGAATACCCTAGTTTTACTGACTATATAAGGGAACTTACTAACTTATAGGTAAGCTTTATAGTTTAGCGCATACGCAACTCTTAAAACTTAGCTGACAAAATAGTTTAGAGAGGGGCAAGGCGTTGCATATGACCCCCTAGCATTAACGTACTACCCCTTTCTTTACAGATACTTGTATTAATATATCCCTCATGGTCCCCCCATAAAAAGAACCCTCCGCATATTGCTACACGAAGGGCTAAGTTTCAGGGGAGAAATAGTGTTATATGAGTAATCTATATAACCACCATCAAGGCAATCATAACGACTACAAAGAAGGCATATAGACCTACTAATATTTTCATGTGTGGCAGTACCCATCAGTCTCAATGCATAGATACATACCTTGCCACTTAACCGTTACAGCGTCATCGCATCCAAACGTGGGCTGAACAGTTTCAAGAAACTCTACCCACGTTGGCACACCATCAGGGCGATTGTGTGTTATTTGGTAGTATTTCCTTTCTAGTGTTTCGCGTTGTTTTGGTGTCATTATGTTGCCTTTCTAGCGTTAATGGCTACAGCGTGCTCTAACTTACGGGCATCTTTTACAGTCATATTCCACGTTTCAAGACCCTTAAAGTAATTATCGTCAGTAGTGAGCCACTTACCATTCTCATCTACATAAGTAGCGATTGCACAGGCTGTAAAGAATTTGTGGCTGTCATACTTTGCATTGTCGGCCTTGAACATGTCATGTAATGCCGCAACAAACTTAACACGGTCCACAATGTCAAATGTACGGATCACAGATACCATTGCTTTGTAATGCCTACGTTGAAAGTTGTTCATGGCGCTACCATCCAAACACATATCAAACTAGTAAATATAGCTACAACAGCAACGAACTCAAACAAGCGTTTAATTGTCTTTTTGCGCTTATCTATGATTGGATAACGTATATTAGTTATTAAAGACATAATATATAATCTCCATTATATTATTAAAGAGGTGGTGCGGTTTACTATGTATGCTGCAAACCGCACCAGCTATAAACTAAGTTCCTAAGATTATAGTAAGAACCATAATAACGGTAAGAACCATTCCCAGCTTATAGAGTATAAGTAAAAGCCCCACATTAACCAGCCATTTCAAGCGCGAATTTGTGCGCCTTTGTTTTAACGTCGGAAGTTCCTCTTGCACCCCCATATAAAGCATTATCAAGCCTTATATCATCGCCATAGTTTCGCACTGGCTTATGATCTGCCATCCACATAACAGTCTGATAAGCGCCCCATAGAGTCCCGTTTGCTGACTCCATTTCCCATCCACTATTAATAACATCATCACCATTGCTTTTAGCTTCCACGGCATCTTGTGGGGATGTAATCGTTGCACCTTCCAACAATAATTCATCCACCTTTTTACCAGCTTTGATATTATCTATAAGCTCTTGCAATGTACGCGCTTGGGCTATGTTTTGCTCTTCTAGCTCTTTTTTAGTTACTCTGGAACTAGTAGAACCCCCAGCATTTTCAGCGACAAAGCTTTGCCCTCTAAAGTAGGCCATTGCTTTACGAACACCTTCAGACTGAATCACCTTGCCCTCTTTTTCACGTTCCTTGCCACCAAACACATACTTAAAGAAGGTTAATTCTTCCTCACCAGAAAGCACCTTTTTCGCCATTGCTTTGGCTAGGTGTTCAAACTCTCCGAAGTTTTGCGAACTAATACCTAAAGCGGTTTTCATGGCTTCAGCATCAAACGGCACTTTATGATTATGCCGTATAATGTCATCAGATTGCTGCATGGCTAAACGCATAGTGTTGTTACATACTACTCTAATAGGAGTTAATAGCGCACTATTTGCCGCCATACCTGTATGCGAGATAGTGAATAGAAGGTTGTTGTTTATCGTATCGTCTTTACCAAGTGTAAAGCCCTCATTAGTGGTAGCCATACACCAAACCTTTTGACCACCAAACAAAGACCCCGCCGTGTGTAGAAACATAGACTTATCGTCTATGAAGGGCTTAAAGAAATCAAAAAGCTCTTTATTTTGAAAGACCTTATATCCATTCTCTCCGCCTGTAACATAGTTTCCTAATATTGCGCCATCGTCGGTACGCTCTATAAAGTGGCTTTCTGGTACTGGCTCACTTGGATGCTGTGCATGATCCGGTGGATAGTGATTAGATGTCATTTGCACTTCCCAATCTACACCAGCCGCAACCATCATTTCATCAGTTGTCATTTCATTACTAACTGGATTTCCTAAACCATGCCAAGGAACTGCACCAGCAAACGCCATAGTCTCGATTTCATGTGACATTATTTATCTCCTATAAAATGTCATTTTTACTTAAGATCATAAGCTTACTAAATATAATAAATGGTTGTCAATATATATTTTACATAAACATGAATTATTGTTAAGTGACTATAGAGTATCTACTAAACGATTATAGCCTAGCAGATAATCAAAAACAAAACAGCACCGAAAAAGATTTTGATTTCTTTTCCGATGCTGATGTTCTTGCCAGCCCCTTATTTACAGACCAAGGCGGGAGATCAGAACCCTAGTGTTTTTAAGGCTGACAAAATCTTTTAAAAGGCTGACAAAATCTTTTAAAAGGCTGACAAAATCTTTTATGGATTGACAAAATACTTTTGATGAACACCTTCTGTAAACCAAGAAGGCGCTTTCCTTTCCTTCCATCTAGCAAATCTCTCTTTGTCTTTAATGTAATATAATCTGTACGCTGATATTGCGTCACTCTTCTTATACTCTATTGGCATACATTGAGGAATATCTGTTCTGAACTCATTTAGACTAGTAGCTTGAGACATAGCTACAGGTAGGTTACTTAGATTATTTATGATACCCCCTGACTCAGTAGCGTGTATCTTCTTGTAACGATATGTGTACTCTTTTGCTGTAGCTACTAACAAAGAGTGTAGCCAGTCATAGTTATATTTATTAGCCCTAGCCCATACAGCACTAGGGTGGTTTCTATGTGTAGCTTTATAACATTGTATTGTAGGCTCACCGTCACAAACGTGGTGAGCAGTTGATAATAGTTGAGCATACTCTACTATCATCTTAACTACATGTTTATTACAGTGCATCTTAGCACACGTAACAGGATCATCGTGTAAGTAAAAGATGTTCATGTTATGCTACTTTCTTCTTGTTGGCTAATAGACGTTTCATACGACTAGTACCTTCTTGTGTAGTATTAGACCAAGACTTACCTACATTGTACTTTTCAGGTTTGAGCTTAGAAAAGCTGTTGTTTTTAGTAGGTATGAACACGCGAGGCCTACTATCTTTTACTTCGGAAGGTTTTAATACTCGTTCCATTACAAGCTCTCCCTTATAAATCTAATAACCTTAGTATAGTCTCTACTTAAATCATTCCACCTAGCCACATAGTTAGCATCTTCTTCATCCATGCCGCACTCTTCTAATATCTCTTCAGAGGGTAACTCTTGAGCGCCTTCGCCCCACTGATTATCATGGCTCCAAGTATCATATCCATTGATTTTCATCAATACACCTAAAGCACAACATCTATTAGTACGATCCTCACTAAGTTTAGAGATTTCCTCTAACTCTCCTCTAGTGTGGGTGTAATCACCAGATTGCAACGCAGTTAACCACTTATCTTTAATAAGTTTTTTCATGAGGTATGCTCCTTTGCCAGCCGCTTCTTAATAGCGTCTAGCTCTATAGCATCTAAAGCTAGATAGTTAACGTTAAACCACTTACCTGCACACTTAGGCTCAGTAGTTGTAAACCCGTGGTTATTACCAATAGCCCAACACTCATGACCTTTGTGTTCGTACCACCATACCTTTTGATCTACACCTAATCTACCTAGAAAAGAATTATAGTCAGAAGTTAGCCTTTCAGTAACTTGATATAGGCTTTCGTTAGTTTCGTAGGGTTCTGTATAAAAACCTGATCTAGGGTCTTCAAACTCTAACCATATTTTAGTTTCAGTCATCTAATTAATCTCCATTAAAAATGTGAATGTTTACAAGTAGTTATTCCTTATAAACCTAAAAACAGATGTTGTCAACCTTAATGGTTATTTTATTTCTGCACTTTCATTTTCATAGACGTAAACTTACGCCCTTTTAGTATCTTCTCCCAAAGAAAATCTGGGGTTAGCTTATGCGCTAAAGCTGCTCTATATAATGTATTATAGTCAATCCCTGTATCCATTAGATTGTTAAGTATACGTCGTTTCTCTTTTGCTATAAATCTCCTGCGTTCAACGTATGCTGCGTGGTTAGTAGGGTTCATTACTTTAGTTTTTTGTACCATTTTCTAATCGTCCTTAGACTTAGTATCCATATGATTAAGGGTTTTGTTTAGTTTATCAAAAACACCGTTTAAAACAGCAATACTCTCTTCACTATAAACTTGGTAAGAGTACTTAGCACTATGAAAATCTCTTTCTTTAAAATTAAAAGATATTAAATCTAGTACCATAGCAATCTCTACGTCAGTAAGACTTAAATTGTTTGTGTCTATAGCTACACTGTTATGTTTCTTGTGCGTAGTCATAGTAGTTATGCTTCTCATGAGTATTTACTCCAATATGTTTAAATGTATGTTACGGACAAGCCCTTTTTTTCTTTAAAGCACTTACGTCCCCATGTACTTTTACAGTACTCTGTAGCTTCTGTCTTGTTCTTTAGTACACTTACTATAACCCACTTACCTGCACTCTTAGGAATACCCGTAGTTCCTTTAGCTAAATCTGCTAAATCTTTAAACGATAGAACATCAGAGAATACTGAAACATAGCTAGGTTTAATACTCTCTTGTACTTCAGTGGTATCATCAGTTGAATTAGTAGGCTTAAATAGTTCAGCTAGACTAATCCATTGCCACACATTGTAACAGGAGTCGTAACGTTTCTTTATCTCTACTGTAATATTGTTCATAAAGTCTTCCTTCATTTAGCATTTAGTGTTAATAATTAAACCAGTATGTGTTACCTTGTTATGATCTAGCTCCTCTTGAGTTATCTCATAAAGAGTACATACACACTTACTTACTTTGCGTCTAACAGTTAGAGAGCAAGATTTTAGAGCTATTTCAGATAACTTAAAAGAGTATTGCATTGTGTTAATACTCATCCTGTCTGTTTTTAATTAACCAAGAAGCTTTGATAAGCTTTTGGTACTCAGAAAGATACATATCTCCATCCATTTGTTGCATACTTTCTAGTGGTTCTTCTATATATTCTAGTAGTTTATTAATAAACTCTTCAGCAGTACCCCACTCGTTATATGTAATACGATATTTATTGGCGCTAGTAGGTTTAGAAGTTGTCATGTTAATGTTCCTAGTTTAATATGGTTTACCATTCTTTCTTAGCACATACGCTAGAAGGTATATAGCCCTTCTTAAAAAGAATGTAGTTATTAACTCTATCACCCATATCCACAGAGGCAGGATATACTGTGACGTTCTTACTTTCTACGTAGCCTATTTGACTACACTCATGATAACCTACGTAACTATAGTCTTGTGCCTTATCTACTGTAAAAATACCAACTAATACGATTAATGCTACTACTAACATTATACTTTCCTTTCTAGTTTAATATTACACGATTAGATATAAACCATGCTATGATACCGTTAATGTATATAGTAACACCAACAGCGTTAATTATAATTAAAGCTCTATCGTTCCATACCATTGCTACAAACAACCAGCCTAACAAACCTACTAAAGAGATAAATAGATTATAAGGATACAAGTTCTGCGAAGTTGTAATCATACCAAAGATAAGCGTAATAGATGCACACCATTTAATGTACCAATCATAAGTATATATAGGTGTTACCTTATGTCTAGACATTTTTCTTTTTCTTTCCTCTGGGCATTTTTGCTTTAAAAGGCTTTAACATCTTAGGCGTATGTTTAGGCTCCTTTTTCTTGAAGGACTTAAACCATTTAATGATACGTTCTTTTAATCTACTGACAAAACATTTACTAACTAACATCTTTAAACTCCTTTATGGGTATGTAAACTACAGGCTCAACGTCTTGCCAATCACCTCTGTCGTATCTGCCATTAAGACCTAACGAGAAGTAATCGTCCTTCTTCATAGTGTAACAGCCTATTGAGTCTGTCCACTTAACTATCAATTTAAAAGACACATTAAAGTTCTGCGTGTATTGCAAACCTTCTTTGAATTTATCAGCAGAAAGCATGTAGCTAGAGTATTGTCCTTTAGTACAGGTTCTGTTCTTTAACTCTATGAGGGATACAATAGATTTACTACCATCTGCCATACGTCCTAACTCTGCATAGTCTATCTTAAACTTCATAGGAAGCTTAACCATAGTGCCGTAGTTAAGTTTATCGTATAGATGATCTACTAACACACTTTCATTCTGAAGGTCTTTCTTAGTTTCATATATTCTACGCTCTTGTGGCATCTCTAGTGTCCTTGTAATTTATTGAAATTTCTTAGGTAGATACTCTCTAAGAATGTAACTTATCTTAGGCCAAAGATGTTGGGTAAATTCAAAGCTATACTTATTAAAGTAATCTTCAGAGTATTCCTCAGACATCATGTTCTCTGTAGGAAACACAACTAAACAGTTATTGAGTAGACGTTGATGTATAACGTCATAGTTCTTATTAAATAATGTTATATGATAGTCGCAATCTTTATCTGCTATCCAAGATGCGCTTTCCATACCTGCTCTCTTTTTGACTATTAAAGGAAGAGTATTTAATCCTTTATTACGTCTTAGCATTTTAGTTAAAGAGTCTCCACCTACTTCTTTTTCATTTTCGTAGTAGACGTATGTTACTCTTTCATTGTCGTTAATATCGTTCTGATGTATTTTATGTTGTTTTATTACAGGCATATTATCACCTTATAGTGTATGTGTTAAGCCATTGACACGTATGTACTGTATAGTGTCCATATTAACGTTACGATAAAAACGTTTCTTATCTTCTTTAGAGACTTGCACTTTCTTAGTAGACATGTCGTACACAACAAGATACTTACTTTCATCTGCTGTTTGTTTTCCATCTCCACAATGTGCTTTTACGTTAAGGCGGCAAGTCATTTCTTTAATATCTCCATTCTTCTTAATAAAAGCTACATGGAATATACTATTACCTACTAGATCAACTATCTTTTCTCTATTTGTTTTTTGCATTATGAGTAATCCTAAAATTAGGTTGCATAAATTATTTATGGGTGTATACTACATTAAGTTTTTAAACAGGTCAAGCATTATTTTCATAATGAAAACAAAGGGTTAGGGATGAGTTATCGAAGAAGACAAAAAGATTTAGAAAAACTTCAGTTGATTAAAAGTCACACAAAAATAAGAAACCCTATTGCAAGAGATTTACATAGTGCTAAGTATTCTCAAAGAGTAGTTAAGTTAAAAACTAAGTACTTACGCGATAAGTACAAAGAGAATATTGATTATGAATAGAGTAGTAGTAATATAATAATAGTAGTAGTAATAGTATAATAGTAGTAGTAGTATATATAACTCTATACCCCTTTTCCATTACTAAGGACTTTTAGATGAAAACTTTATTATTGACAGCCAAACTCTTAGCTGTTACACCAGAAACAGAGTGTTTAGCACTCAATATGTATTTTGAAGCCCGTAACCAAAATATAGCAGGATTACTAGCCGTGACTAACGTAGTGTACAACAGGGTTAAAGATAAAAGATACCCCAATACTGTCTGTGAAGTGGTACAGCAAGGGCCGACTAGATTAAGCTGGAAAAACAATGGAATTGTGCATCCTGTTAAAAATAAATGTCAGTTTAGCTGGTATTGTGATGGAAAAAGTGATATACCCACGGATATTAAAGCTTACAACAGTATTCTATTACTAGCTAACAATATAACTACTAAAAAGGTAGCGTACATAGACTTAACAGATGGCGCTACTCACTATCACGCTGATTATGTATTACCGTCTTGGGCTTCAACTAAAACTAAAACAGTTGAAATAAATGATCACATATTTTATCGTTGGGAAACTGTAGATGACTAGAAAGATAATAATAGACATTGAGACAGATGGACTAAAATCTACTAAGATATGGTGCGTAGTCTGTAAGGAGCTAAACACTGGTGAAGCTTTACACTTTCTAGATAAACCTTCATTATTAGCTTATCTACAAGCTGATGATGTGTTCATCGCACACAACGGTATAGGATTTGACATACCAGTACTTAACTCACTATGGAGTACTGAGATAGACTACAAGAATGTAATAGATACACTCATTCTGTCTCGTCTATACAATCCTGAAAGGCAAGGTGGTCACTCTCTTAATAATTGGGGGCAGTTGCTACAATACGGTAAGATAGACTATCATGAGTTTTCAGAGTACTCACAAGAGATGTTAGAGTACTGTGTACGTGACGTACTTCTTACTGAGAAGGTATATAAACGACTAGTACAAGAAGGTACGCAGTTCTCTGACAAGAGTGTAGAGCTAGAGCATGAGATAGCACACATCATACATAGACAGAAAGAACACGGTTTCTTTGTAGACAAGCGTAAAGCTGTAGCTCTCTTCGCAGAAACTAAACAAAGAGCTATGTCAATAGAGAAAGAGATCAAGAAACACTTTCTTCCCAGAGCTAAGTTAATTAGAGAGGTTGTACCAAAATATAAGAAAGATGGAACATTAGCCAAGATAGGGTTATCTTCTGTAGAAAATGTAGGTGGTGCTTTCTCTCTTATAGAGTTTAGAGATTTTAATCTGGCTAGTCCTAAACAGATTATAGAGCGTCTTGATGAGTACGGATGGAAGCCTAAAGTCTTTACACCTAAAGGATCACCTAAAGTATGCGAAGAGAATTTAGCTACTGTAGTGAATACGGCTCCAGAAGCAGCTAAGAAGCTAGCAGAGTGGAAGATGTTAGAGACACGCTGGAAGACCGTAGAAGCATGGTTAGAGAATTTAGACAACAACAATAGATTACATGGTACAGTACATACTATGGGTGCAGTTACAGGACGTATGACTCATTCTAATCCTAACATGGCTAATATTGTCTCAGTAGATAAACCATATGGTACAGAGTGCAGAGCTTGTTTTACCGTACCTGACACATCTCACAGAATAGTTGGTATGGACGCTAAAGGTTTAGAGCTACGTATGTTAGCACACTATATGCGTGATCAAGAGTATATGGACATTGTGGTTAATGGTGATCCACATGAGACTAATAGAATAGCCGCTGGATTAAGTACTCGCGCTCAAAGTAAGACGTTTATATACGCATTTCTCTATGGCGCTGGTGCTGAGAAGCTAGGTAGCGTTGTAGGCGGTACGGCTAAAGACGGTGCTAGACTAAAGAGAGATTTCTTAGCTAACATGCCGTCACTTGATGCCTTAATAACTAAGGTACAAGGTATGGCAGAGAAAGGTTCGTTACAGGGTTTAGATGGAAGGAGAATATATGTTAGACATCAACATGCGGCACTAAACACTCTTCTACAGGGTGCAGGAGCGATATCTTGTAAGCAGTGGTCTATTTGTATGGAGAATTTTATACATAAAGAGAAGCTACGTGCCTACTTGGTCAACACAATTCATGATGAAATGCAGTTTGAGGTTCATCAAGATGATGTTGATAAAATAATTGAAGGATCAGACTTGACAATGCTTGAAGCAGGGCGTATACTCAAAGTTCGGTTACCCTTGAATGCTGACAGTAAGGTTGGCACTAATTGGGCTGAAACACATTAAAACAAAACAAGGACAAAATGATATGGCTAATCAACCAAATATGATTGTTAAAGGCGTAGCAGAATGGGCATGTGTACATGCTCCTAATCAACTATCTAACAAGTATCAAATTGATATTTGCCAACTAGATAAGAAAGATGCTTTAGCACTAGCAGAAAGTGGTGTGGAAGTGAAGAGTGGCTCTGGTGATAAAGCAGGTAAAGGTAACTACGTGACTGCTAAGACTGTACGTCCACCTAAAGTTATGGACGCAAAAAAGAATGTTTGGCCCTCTACTATTATGATTGGTAACGGAAGTACTGTTAAGTGTTCTGTTACTCCATTTGAATGGGTCTTTCAAAAGAAGTCTGGTGTGAGCGTTTCACTTAATGCTGTAATGGTATTAGACTTTAAAGACTCTGGTATGAGTAGCGTTGATCTTGACTCAGAAGATGGTTTTGTTCTAGATGACTTAGGCGTTAACTCTACAGAAGAAGACTTGTAAGCTTATAGACTAAGCACAACAGTAGGGGTCATCTTGTAACAAGAGATGAAACATCTAGTAACGAGGGTCGGGGTTATTAGATACTTTTCGGGTGATGCCGTAATACATCCGTGGGGGGTCATGGTTAACTCCCCAACTTTAGGAAAGGCAAGGCTGGTGAATACTAAGAGTGTGACCTTTTAGTAAAGTACGTCACAGTACTTAACAAACGGTTCAATTCCGTTTCCTTTCACATACTTTAAAACAGGAGTGTACGTCACGGTTAAGCTAGTAACCTGTATAAACTAAGACGCTAGTAGGTTAGGGGATGCCTTCACAAGAAGTTCCCCACTTATTTTAAGGAGAGACTATGCCACTTCCAAGTAAACCTAAAAAAGTACATACTCTGATAGAAGATATACATCATCTATTACAGCATGGTAAAGAAGAGTTAGATCAAGACAATCTAAAAGAATTTTTAAGCGTAATGAAAGAAGAGGTAGAACGTTTTCTACAACCCTATGAGGGAGAACGTAAGCGTCTACGTCTTTCTGCTGTAGGCCGTACTGATCGTAAACTATGGTACGAGATCAATGATCCTATACCACGTAAAGAAACTCCACAACTACGTATGCGCTTCTTCTATGGACATATACTAGAGGCTCTACTTTTGTATCTTGCTACAGAGGCAGGACATAAGGTAGAACATAAACAAGCTGAAGTTGTAGTAGAAGGTATCAAAGGACACATAGATGCTGTTATTGACGGTGTACTAGTAGACGTTAAGTCTGCATCTGACTATGGCTTTAAGAAGTTTAAGGATGGTAATTTGGTAAACGATGATCCTTTTGGATACATTGCACAGATAAGTTCTTACATGGAAGGTATGAACTTAGAAGAAGGAGCTTTCTTCGCTATTAACAAAAACAGTGGTGATTTATGTCTACTACAACTAGATGAATTAATGACTATTAACGCCTCTGAAAGAGTACGTAACATAAAGAAGATAGTAGCTTCTAAGGATATTCCAAATAAGTGCTATGATGATAAGCCTGAAGGCGCTAGTGGTAACAGAATAATAGATAAAGGTTGCTCCTTCTGTGATTACAAGTATAGATGTTGGTCAGATGCTAACGATGGTGTAGGTTTACGTACATTTAAATACTCTAATGGATGGAAACACTTTACTAAAGTAATGAAAGAACCTAACGTAGCAGAAGTGTTATAGAGATGAATGGAGAGATGAGATGGAACAGCTTAAACTAGATATTGAAGATAACGTAGTTACAAAATTTACTATGACTCCACACCTTAAAAATAGAACAAGACAGATACTTAGTATTCTTAGAGACAGAGATTGGATTACTGTTGAAGAGTTAAGTACACTCACTGGTTATGACAAACAAGGGTCTATATCAGCACTCTGTAGAAATCTACGTAAAAAGAAACATGGTAGTCATAAAGTTATCGGAAGGTACAATAAAAATAAAATATACGAATATAGACTCATAGAAGAAGATGTAAAATGAGTAAGATAGTACAAGCACACGCTCCTTGCACTGATTGCGGTAGTAGTGACGCTCTAACCATCTACGAGGACGGGTCTTTCTGTTTCTCCTGTAGAAAAGTACGTAAGGACGGTAACGTCATGGAACTTGAAGAAGCTATTAAAGTAACAGCTAAAAACAGTACTCTTACTGTAGGGCAAACACAAGAACTAAAGCGTAGGCAAATAAGCAAGTCTACTGCACACAAGTATGGTGTTACAGTCTTAAACGATAAGCACTACTATCCGTACTTTAACTCTTGGAACGAACACGTAGCTAACAAAGTACGAGGAGTTAGTAAGTCTTTCTCTGTTGAAGGAGACATACGGCAGTCAGGGCTATTTGGTCAACAACTCTTTAAGAAGGGTGGTAAGTACATAACGTTATGTGAGGGTGAGCTAGATGCGTTATCTGCACATGAGATGTTTGATAGCAAGTGGCCCTGCGTAAGCATCAAGACAGGTGCGGCTGGAGCTTGTAAGGACGTTGAAGATAACTACGAGTATCTTATGAGCTTTGAAAATGTTATTATATGTTTTGATAACGATAAAGTCGGTATAGAGAATGCACGTAAGGTAGCTGAAGTATTATCGCCTAAAGCTAAGATCATGAACATGCGTTACAAAGATGCTTCTGAGTATCTTATGGAGTCTAAGCAGACTGAGTTCTCTTCTGATTGGTGGAATGCAGATAGCTTTACACCTGATGGTATAGTAGCTGGTACAGACCTTTGGGATACTCTTCTTAAAGGGCCAGAGAAGTCTATCGTAGATTATCCGTTCGCTGGACTCAATAACATGACCTATGGAGTTCGTAAGGGTGAGCTAGTGACTATATGCGCTGGTACAGGCATAGGCAAGTCTAGCTTTCTACGTGAGATCATCTATCACATCTACGGTAACACTGACGAGAACATAGGTCTTATGTTCATGGAAGAAAGTGTACGTACTACTGCTGAGAGTTTGATGGGTCTGCATCTCAATAAGCCTTTGCATCTTCCTGATGTGGTTTATGAGGATGAAGAGTACGAGAAAGCCTTTAAAGAAGTACTAGGCTCTAATCGCTTTTTCTTCTTTGATCACTTTGGTTCCAATACAATAGAGAACATCATCTCTAGAATACGCTATCTTGTTAGAGCATTAGGATGTAGATATATTGTTTTAGATCATATTAGTATACTAGTAAGTTCACAAGAAAACTCTATGGATGAGAGAAAGACCATTGACTCTTGCGTGACTAAACTACGTACACTTGTACAGGAGTTAGGTATCTGTCTCTTTATGGTATCACATCTACGTAGGCCATCTAGTGGTTCACATGAGACAAATACTGCTGATGTTGGTCTAAACGATATACGAGGATCGCATAGTATTGGACAGTTAAGTGATATTGTTATAGCTCTAGAGCGTAATGGACAGGCTGATTGCGTCATAGAGAGACACACAACTTATGCCAGAGTAATTAAAAATAGATTTAGTGGCTTGACAGGACAATGCACTAAGCTATACTATGACTATGATACAGGACGTATTACAGAAGCTGAGTTGTTATACAATAAAGTAGAGGAGCTATAGTTTGGTTGCAAGATATCGGTCTAGATTTGAAGCAGATTTCTCTAGAGATTTAAGAGAAAGAGGTATTAAGGCTACATATGAGCCTACTAAAATAACTTATGTTCCTAAACCTAGAAAATACACTCCTGATTTCTATCTGACAGAGTATGGTTTCTACATAGAAACTAAAGGATATCTTACCTCTTTAGATAGAACTAAACATAAGCTTATTAAAAGTCAGCATCCTGATATTGATATACGTTTTATATTTCAAAATGCACGTAACTTGTTACGAAAACACTCTAAGACTACTTATGGTGATTGGTGCGACAACTATGGTTTTATGTACGCAGAGAAAAGGATGCCTACAGAATGGATGAAAAAGACGATAACGACATAGAAAATAAAGTGTTAGAGAATGTACAGGCTCTAGAGAATTTATTAGATAGAGCTATTGAATCTAATGAAGGAGAAGAAGATAAACCCAGTGTAATACTTATGTTAGAAGAAGTTATAGAAGATGTTGAATACTCTAACGGCAATTTTAATGTATCTATCTTTGACTTTACACGCGAGTCTGAAGCTTTAACAACAGGAGGAGTATTGTCTCCCTCTGTAAGTACTTGCGTAGCATACGGTCTATTAGCTTTATTAGAGAAAGACACAGAGAGTGTTCTACAAGAAGGTTATAAATTCTTAACACAGAAAATTGAAGAAGAGATTACTAAAAATAAAAAAGGTGATGTGGTTTCTTTTTCTGATTATAAAAAGAGCGTAACCACAGACACAATAACTTTACCCTTGACTTCTAAGATGAATTTCAATATAAAAGATAATGATAAAGATAAAGGAGAATAATTTGACTAATAAAACTGATTTTGATAAGGATGTTAATCATCCTGCCCACTATAAGTTAAACGAGTACGGTATTGAATGTATAGACGCTATTCAAGCTTCTATGCCTTTTAGTGGGTTTGAGGATTACTTACGAGGTAACATTTTTAAGTACTTGTGGCGTTGTAACTATAAAGGAAATAAGTTAAAAGACTTACACAAAGCTAAATGGTATCTAGCTAAGTTAATACACGTTCAAGAGGAAGAAGAAGAAGGTAGTAAATCTTTAGGCAGTAATCAGATGGATATGTACTCTACACTAGATAAGGTAATCTCTGATACTACAGTAGGTTCAGCATGAGTGTACCTTTTGATGGCTACCAATCCTTTATCTATAAGAGCCGATACGCACGTTGGGATGACTCACAAGAAAGACGAGAAAACTGGTCTGAAACAATAGATCGTTATCTTACTTTTATGTCTAATCACGTAAATGGTTTAGAAAGTAAAACTAAAGGTTCTTGGAATAACTTTGAAGAGTCCTTCTCTGAGATAAGGGGTATGATAGAGAAACAAGAAGTAATGCCTTCTATGAGAGCATTAATGACTTCTGGACCTGCGTTAGCTAGAGAGAACATTGCAGGATATAACTGTTCATATCTTCCTATAGATAATCCACGATGCTTTGATGAAATACTATATATATTAATGAACGGTACAGGCGTAGGTTTTTCTGTAGAACGTAACGCTGTTAACAATCTTCCTGACGTTCCTGATGAGTCTTTTCAATACACTAATGACGTTATCTCTGTAGCAGATAGTAAGACAGGTTGGGCTAGAAGCCTACGTGATCTTATCAGCCTTCTATACACTAATCGTATTCCTAAGATAGACTACAGTAATATACGTCCTGCAGGAGCAAGACTTAAAATCTTTGGTGGTCGAGCTTCTGGACCTGAACCACTAGAGGACTTATTTAAGTTTGTCATTAACATATTTATTGACGCTAAAGGTCGTAAGCTTTCATCTATTGAATGCCACGATATCGTCTGTAAGATAGGTGACGTTGTAGTTTCTGGTGGCGTAAGACGCTCTGCTCTGTTGTCGTTGAGTGATCTGTACGATGATCGTATGCGTCACGCTAAAGCAGGAGAGTGGTATCTAACAGAGCCTCAGAGAGCCTTGGCTAATAACTCTGTATCTTATACTCATCGTCCTAGCGTAGAAAGCTTTATGCAAGAGTGGACTGCTCTGATCATGAGTAAGTCAGGTGAACGAGGTATGTTCAACAGAAGTGCAGCACAACGACAGGCGAGTCGTTTTGGTAGACGTTCTGATGAAGCAGACTATGGCACTAATCCGTGTAGTGAGATCATTCTGTTACCCAATCAATTCTGTAATCTAACAGAAGCAGTGTGTCGCTATGATGACACAGAAGAAAGCTTAATGCGTAAAGTAGAGTACGCTACTATACTAGGTACTTTTCAATCTACGTTAACTGACTTTCATTACATTCGTAAGCGTTGGAAAGACACAACAGAGAAAGAGCGTCTACTAGGTGTATCTCTAACAGGCATCATGGATTGCCCGTTACTTAATAAGAACGGAGACAAGCTAAAGAGCCTCTTAGAACGACTAAGAGATCATGCGGTAAAGGTGAATGAAGAATGGGCTGATAAACTCGGTATACCACGTTCTGCTGCAATTACGTGTGTTAAACCTTCTGGAACTGTAAGCCAGTTAACTGACTCAGCTAGCGGTATTCATCCTAGACACTCTCCGTACTATGTTCGTACAGTACGTGGAGACAATAAAGACCCTCTAACTAAGTTTTTAAAGAAAGCAGGAGTTAGTAACGAACCTGATGTAATGTCACCTACTAATATTACTGTATTTTCTTTTCCAATTAAGTGTTCTAGCAAGGCAGTGTTTCGTAAAGACTTAACAGCCATTGAGCATCTAGAGTTATGGATGACTTACAGCGAACACTGGTGTGAACACAAACCATCTATTACGGTTAGTGTACATGAGGATGAGTGGCTAGATGTAGGAGCGTGGTGCTATAAGAACTTTGATCGTCTTAGCGGTATTAGTTTTCTACCCTATTCTGATCATACTTATCGTCAAGCTCCTTATCAAGAGTGTACTGAGGAAGAGTACAAAGAACTTAAAGCTATCACACCTAAAAATATAGATTGGAATAAGCTAAATGAGTTTGAGTTTGAAGATAATACTAAAGCTTCTCAAGAGTTAGCATGTAGTGCTGGTGTCTGTGAAATAGTGGACTTATGAGAGAAGCTAAAACCATACTGTCAGAAGTAACAGTAATATTAAACACACAAGGGAACATAGAAGTAGAACACAACTTTGTTCCTGTAGAGGACTTTCTAAAAGTAATGAATAATAAGGTTCCTAGCTATGAAAACACTTACGTAATAAGTGCTTTCATGCAACGTGCTAATGCTCTAACTAAGAGCTACTATGATAGTATTAATAAATTACTTACCTAGAAACTTAGAGAAGCCTTTAATACCGAAAGACGCAGAAATAGCTATCATAAGCGCACTCTGATACCAATCAGGTAGAGTATCTAGTACTAGGAAACCTCTCTGTATGATGTCTTCCATGCCGGGAACGAACACTAAAATAGCTGGCACAGTTAGTACTACTACTAGATACTCGTCTTTCCAACTATCGCCACTAGTTTTAGCCATAGTCTTCTCCCACTCAATCTCACCAGTAGCTACCTTTTTGTGTACCTCGGCTTCAGCTACGGCTTTAGCTACTTTTACTTGTGAGTTAGCTTTAGTTTCTTGAAGTTTGTTTTCCATCCAAGAGCCGCCTATACTACTAACGGCACTAATTAATGGTCCAATAAAAGGTATCATGGTGTAAGTCTCCTACTAGCTTCTTCTTCAGAGGGCATTTCTCCAAAGATAAAAGGTTCTTCTTCTGAAGGTGGAGTAGATACACTATCTTTTTCACTACTGCCAAACTCTAACTCAATAGATGTTTCTTTAATAAAGTTCCCTAAAAATTCAAACTGTTCTTTAAGATAAGCACGACTCTTTATGCCTGAAGAATCACTTGTTTCTCCCATCTCAGTAACAAATAAAGCTATAGCCATCTTCTCAAAGCTTTTTAAAAATGCGGGAGAAGTTGCTATGTCACCACTAGCTACACCCATTGCCTCTTCTATTGTAATAGTTATATTAGGATCAGTTAACATCTTCAACATAAAGTTTCCTTTACGTATCTGAGCTTGAGTAATGTATATTTCAGAAGCAACATACTTAGGGCTAACTACTCCTCTAGATATACTATATACTCTAGATATTAAAGAGTTTATTTGCATTGGTTTTACAGCACTAAAATTAGTACCTTGTTGTGGCATTTCACCTTTAGTTATTTTTTCTAACTCATATATTCTACGTAATCTTTCTACTTGAGCAGGATCACGTACACCTTCTCCACCGCTATTCCATAAATCATCCATCATTTTTAAATTAGACTCTTTATATAGCATTTCAGAAAATGAAGCTAAATCTACATCTCTAACAAGTTTAAAGGGTGACGCATTAGCTACATCATCTACATCAGCTATAACATTTCTCAGACGATATTGTTTTGCACCTGTAAGTTTGTAAGCATCAGACATTATATGTTTTACGTACAATCCTCTTAAAGCATAGATTACATCTTTTTGTTTTTCAGGTTGATTTTCAAAAGCATCTATAATAACACGCACAGAGTTTTGTGGAGTGTTTGCTCCTTCTCTTCGTACAGGTCCAACAGACTCTGAAATAAGCCCTATCTCAGAAGTTTCTGGTAACAACTCTTTAGCTTGCAAACTGTCTACAGTTTCAATATTATTCCTTAGTTGATTATACTGTTGTAAGGTATAACTATCATTTCTATCATTTGCTCTTTTAAAGTATGCTTCTAGTGGTTCATCTGCAGCGTGAAAAAGTTCTGTTTGTTTAAAGATTGAATCAAAATCTAAGTCACCTGATTCTGGTCGAATATTACCAAATAAACTTCTTTTTAATATATCTTGACGATTACTAGATAGTGTGTCTATAGCACTTTGTAGTTTTGTTACGTATCCTTGAGCTTCAAACACATTTTTAAAACCAGAAGTATTTATATAGTCATTCTCTGCTGTTTTCCACCCCTCAAATTTATCAATGTTCTTTTGATCAATGTTTTTATATAAGTTAGGACCATTTACATCATTAAAGAAGTATTCTATAATATCTCTATTAAGGCTTTTAAGACCTCTTTGTTTACCTTCAGCGCCAAGTACTAATCTTCTTGCAGATTGTAATAGTAACGCTCTTGCTTCTTTTTTAAGTGTGTTAGGTTTAACATTACCTTTATCATCTATGTCTGAAAACATAGTCTTAAATACTTCAGCAGAACGTTTTACATCTTTTTGAGTTAAAAACTCTTCAAATAAAGAATCGTTAGGAATACTATCACGGGTTTCTATTGCAGGGTTATCTGCTTGTTCTTTAAGTTCAATACCCATACGTCTTTTAAAAGTAGCTCCTAAAGTCTTTTTGTAAAATTCTCTAGCTTCTTTCAACTTCTCACTACTATTTTGTGTTAAACCTAATTTAGTTAATCCTCTTCTTTCAATAAACTCATCAACGCTATTGTCTATTACGTGTACAAATAAATTAGCTTCAGCACGTTTGTTACCTTGTTTAGTTTTACCGCCAGTGTTAGGATTTCTTACAAAAGCATTATCCATTGTACGTCTTTTTATTAGCTCTAAGTCTTTAAAAGACATGTACATAGGTATAATAGACTGCTGTGATTCTACTCCTTTACTATTTATTAAAGTGTCACCTATTAAAATACTGTTGCCTTTATCGTCAAATTGAGTAACATCTTTAGCTATAAGTCCTTTTTCTAAGTCTTTAATTACCTCTTTATATCCTTTTGACTGTATAGCTTCACTTAACTCTTGTTTATAATCTATCATTTCTTGCGTAGTTCTTGTGCTTCCCATAGCCGTATCATGTTGAATATCTAGATGTGCTAACGTATCAATATACTCTCCTTGTTGATCTATATTAAATTGAGTACGTAAACGCGCTATACCTAAAGTTCTTCCTGCACGTACTAAACTTTCAAGTCTATTTGCTGCACCGGGAAGTTCTTTTGCGTATACTCCTAGAGCATCAGAAGATTCTAGTAAAGTGTCCATAAAACGATTATCTCTAAATAGCTCATCTATAGGTACACTAAAATCTTCTACTTCATCGTATTTAATATTAACTTGTTCTTGTATATCTTTATAACTTTGATCAATTAAATCTTTTTGGCTGTCACCAAAAGCTTCTTTATTTCTTGTGGCTATAGAAGAAGCTTGTTGACTATTCATGTTTGGATTTGTATCTTTATTTTGTCTCTTTATAATTTCTAAATTAAAGGTATCTTCTCCAAAGAAATTCTCCATATCTGTTTGGTAGTCTTTTTGATGAATAGGATTTATTTCATTTTCTGGTATTTGTTTTAAACGATCTAACTCTTTTTTTGCTAGTATACTTGTACTTGAGTAGTCTCTTGTAAACTCAGTCATGTTTTTAATTAAAGTAGCAGAAAAACTACCTTCTATTCCACTTTCTTTTTTAATTCTTTTTTCAACATTTTCAAGATTTAAACGTATTGTTTCACTTTGTTTCTGTAGAAAATCAGTTAAGTTATCTAATTCAGAAATAGTTACAAATCTTTCTGTTTTCATGGTTAAGCCAGAATTAGAGATATTAGATATAAGTGTATCTTTTAATTTATGTAGTCCAGTTAACATAGCTACTTGATCTAACAGTAAGGGAAGGCTTTCATTGAGATAGCCAAAGTCTTCTTTTTTGATAATGCCATCATCTACATCTTTTAATAAATCTTTGCTAAATTTTTCAGTTAACTCTCTAGAATACTTTATACCTGTTACTATTTTACGATACATTTCTGGATTAGATGTTTGCATTTCAGCAATAATTTCACCTACTCTTCTTGCCATTTGCATAGTTCTAGGGTCTGTTGTAGCTATTTCTGTTTTTCTACGCTCATCCATTCTATTTATTGACTCTTGATCATAGCCTCTAATACGTAGTATAGGATCGTATTTAGCACCGCCATCATTTACATTGTTACGTTTAATAGCATACAGTAGCCAATCTTTTGCAGTAGTTAAACCATTTACTGCTCCTTTTACACCTAACATTCCTCCAGCTAATCCTGACAACATAGCTAAAGGCTTGTATTCTTCTAAGCCACTTTTTTCTAAAAGAACCTCTGTGGTTACCATAGCAGTAGAGGCCATGAGAGCTACATTGCCTTCTTGTTTTAACACTGCTACTGCTTCAGAGGATAAACCTAAACGGTTTGTTTGTTTATTTAAAGAGGCGGCAACTAAACCCGTACTGTAGTGCCTTTGATGAAAAGCTAGATCATCTATTTTTTTACCGATATTATCTAAACTTACTTCTAAACTCTTTTCATATCTAGATTTTTTAACATCAGCAGGAATACCTTTACCTGTTCTTTTGGCAGCTATCCCTTTTAGTTGTTCTGCAGTTTTTGTTTGAGCAGTTGTGTACTTTTGAATAAGACCTTCTGTTGTTTCTCGTAAAACTTTACCTGCAAGTTTATAAGCACTTAATGGAACCATAAGCTCTGCACCTGTTTGCACAACTCTGCCTACAAAGTTCTGTTCTTCAGGGGGTACTTCATAAGCTTTAAAGAGATAATCAACATACTTAGAATAATCGCCTTCAACCTTGTTACCTTTATCATCTTTAGTAGTAACTAAATTAGTTACATTTCCTGCAGTAACAAAATCAACACCAGAGTTTATGCCGCCTTTAATTGTTCTATCATAAAAAGAATCTAATTCAGTAAAATTATCTAGAATATCTACATAATCTAGTAGATTTTTATCAGGAGCATGTCTATCACCTGCAAAAGTTATATACCCATACAAATTACTAAGGAATATTTGATGTTCTTCATTTTTAGCTCCAGAAACATATTCAGTAGCCGTAGCAAGACCTTTAAAAGCAGCTTTAGCCGCTTCTTCTATGCTACGAGTTAACACTTGTCCGTGAACAGTTTTTGATGCAAATAGCGGAGCTTCTGCTGCAAGCTCTGCTGTAGCTAATATGCCTTTACGTCCTGCTCCATATACAATATTTTTACCTATATTAACAGCACTTGTTACCGTTCTATCTATAAAGCCTACTGTGTTTTCAGAATCTTCTTCTTCAGCAAGTTCATCTCGTTTTTCTCTATTTAAATCTAGTAACCGTTGCTCAAAACTTTTAGAAATATCTGTTGAGGGTGTTTCAGGTAGTGTAGTAGCATCTACAAGTGGTGATAAAGTATCATCACCTTCACCGCCAATCAACTTGTCATCACTTTGACTACCCATTAACTCTTCTACTTGAACAGGCTCGGCTACAGTGGGTACTTCAACAACACTATCTTCAAGAGGACTAAGACTTACTTCTTCTTCTAAGTTATCTTTATCTTCTTCTTCTTGAAAATTTAAATCTTGCATTTGATTTTGTAGAATTTGCATGTAATACTTCTTTCTTTATATTAAATAATCTTTTATAGAAATATTTATTGTTGTTTTTTGTGAAATATATTTTTTCTTTCAAAACGTGTTTTAGCTTTATTTGTTCTTAATGTTTCCCACAACCTCAACATATAAGAACGTGTAAGTTCTTTTGAAAGTTCATCTTTATCATCTTTAGAAAGACCAAGTTTTAGTCTGTTATTCTCTAATCCAATATCGATTACTGCTGTATCTTTAACTAATTCTACAAGTCTATTATTCTTATTTAACTCTCTGAATTTTTGACTATCTGATGATTCCTCACTCATATTTTTAACACCATTTACAAAATCTTTAGATTCTAATGCCATACCTGTTAGTAACCCCATTACATTCTTTTTAGGTTTTAATACATCTTCCATACCTCTTCTTACTGGAGAAGTAGCAGGTAGCCTTGCAGCGTCATACTTTTGAAGTGAAGGATTATTTTGTATTTCCTTTGTCATTCTCTCAGAAAGTCTTCTAGATGATTCATTACTTTGATCAGACGTTAAACTCATAGCTATATCGCCAATACCCTCATTACTGTAATCTAAAATAGTTTGAGCCATCATTTTCTTCTGATCAAAAAATTCTATAATAGCATCCATTTTAACTTCTACAGCATAACTTTCGCCCCATACTGCTTTTAAAGCATATTCAAAATCTTGATTAGAAATACTTCTACCTGAAGCATCTCCTTGTAAAAGCCCTGACATACGATAAGTTAAAGCTATTTTTTTAAACACAATAAGCTCTCTAAGTTGTTTTACTTCTAGTGATATAGAGTTATCCGCACGTATGGTTTTTAACTCTGAAGTTACTTTATTGTCTAAATTACCAAGTGTTCTTTTTCTTCTTTTTATCTCTTCTTCGTTTAAACCTCTTAAAGAATTTGAAGATAATGCTTGTTCTTTAAGTTGAGAAACACTAGGACCATCAGGTTTATCTCTAAATTTATCAAACATTTCTTTTATATTGCCAACACCTACAGTTTTAAAATCTGTAACTATCTGCACAAGTCTAGCAGCCGAACCTACTACATTAGAAGCTGTACCTACTCCTATATTACCGCTAGAGCTTAGTGCTGAACTAATATCTCTAATACTTTCAGCAATATTTGTAACTTCAGCAGCATTTTGAATTGCAAGACGACTAGATTTTACTAAAGGTGACCACACTTCTTTTGATTTTGCGCTTAAAACTCTTTGTTTATTCAGACTTGTTTTAACAGAACTACCATCTTGAGAAAATGTTCTTTCAAAGTCACTTACAGATATATCTATAGCAGTTATTAGTTTTCTGTACGCTGTCATGTCTATTCTGCCAGTACTGTCTCTAAAAGTATTTAGTAAAGCAACTTTATATGATTTACCTTCATAAGAAGCGTCAGTAGGACCAGAAGACATTTTAAAGCCTTGCGCTCTCCAACTTTGAAAAAGTGTACGTCTTTCTTTATCAAGGTTATCTTCTCCTTGACCTCCTTGTAACACATCAGTACCACTACTACTCCCGCTAATAACTGCTTTAGGTTTCATAAGCATATTTTCTACATCTGAATCTAAAGTCTCGCTTTGTTGTAACTTCTGTAATTTATCTACATTAATATTAGGTATGTATTTATTGTTTGTAGTTTCTGCAACAGTATCAATACCTGATTCTTTAAATATGTTATCTGGCTTAATAATACCTTTTTCTACTAACTGTTTAAAACCTTTTAAATTACCGCCTTTTTCCATATAGTCTCTAGTTAACCTATACTGTGTAGTAGAGTCTTTACCCTGTATACCATTTGCAAACCTTCTAAAATGTTCTACATAAAAATTATGTATACCTTCTTTGTTTTCTTCTGATAGTCCTTTTGTATTATTTCCTAAATCTAAAGCTTTGTATAAATTTGCATCTTCTACTCTAAGTAAACTAAAAGTATTTGCTAATCTTGTTGTAGGATCAGTAGTATTTGTTCCTATAGCAGAGATACGTGCGCTTGGAGTATATACATTAAAAGATATATCTCCTCCTATAGTACGGGGATTAAAATTAGAGTTAATTTTACCTGATACTTTTCTATTATTTGCTGAATTAATTTGAGAATTTATTTTAGCTACTGTATCATAAGTAGTAAAAAAAGGACTACCTACTGCTTTAAACTTATCTATTTGTTCTTGAGTAAATGTATCTGTTGTATTTTTTCCATCTAATATAGTTTTTACTAAATCTGTTGCAACTTTAAGAGTATCTTTGTCTTTAGTAACACCTACACCTACATTATGCAAATCCATAAGAACACTTGCATTATCTACATTTGAAAATTGTTCTGTAAGCTGGCTTCTTAGCTCTGGAGTTATAGGTGTACCTTTAAGAGTTAACTCTTTTAATTGTAAACTTAATAAATTAGTATCTCTAGCAGTTTTTTGTAACTCTTTTTTAAAGGCTAGTTCGTTTTTTTGCACATTAAGTGTTTGTGTAAATTGAGAATCTAGGCTTGTATTACGTTTTGTTTGAGCTTCTCTAGTAAGTCGTGATTCTTCTACACTAGACGCACGACTTAAAGAACTCTGTTCAGCTTGAAAATCTCTATTAGTTTGCTCTCTAGCTAGAAGCTGTTGGTATTCTTTTTCACGCCTATCAGCATCAGCTTTTGCAGCCTCACTTTTAATGAAACCTGTAGCAAGACCTTTACGAAATCCTGCGCTTCTAATGTTACCTAGATTTATAGCCATTCTAAACTTCCCTCATGCTTTCTTGATCTTTATTAATGAAGCCTTGTTCCATAGGCGCTTCCATCTCTAGCTCTTCTTCTTCCATTGGCATCTCTTCGTTCATTGACATACCTTCTTCACGTAATCTATCAAACTTCTGTGGATTAAGTGTACGCATAAGCTCTACTTTATCCTCAGTAGAACGTTTCTTAGGAAGATTTTCATTAGTAATATTTAGGTCTTCTATACCTGCATCAGAAGCTGCTTGTGTGAGAAGCTGAATCATAGGTGTTTTAACTAGTTCAGCTACATCAGGATTAAATACACCTTCAGAGAAGTTTTGTAGTAACATAGCAGATACTACTGTCTCTACGCTCATACCCATATCTAACACATCAAACAGTTCTTCACGTATCTCATCATCATCTAAAGTAGACTTTAATAAATATTGAAGAGCTTCATCTACCTCTGTAATCTGTGGAGGACGCTCATAAGGACGTTTTCCCGGTTCTTCTACTAGACTTTCTCCCGGTACTGGTTTCATATTAAGAAGATCAATGTCTAAAAATTCTGTTTTCTGTGCCATGCCTTATCTCTAAGCTCCTATTGTTTTCTGTGCAAAGCCTGATTGAGATGCAGCTACGCGAGGTGCGCTTAAAGCTTTGTCTTGTGAATCCCATTGTCTAAGTACATTATTAATAGTACTAGGATCAGCACCTTGCCGTACCATTTGCGCTACTAGGTTTTTCCTAATATCATCTTCTTTAATATTACCTTTAACAAAGTTAGCCATTTCATTCTGCGCTCTAAAAGGATTAGGTTTTTCTCCTGCACGTATACCTGCAGCAGTTCTACCCTGTGCTAGACTTGCTTGTTGATACGCTGCACTAGAAGCACTCTCTCTGTTAGAAGATTGTTGAGAAGAACCGCCTCCTTTACTGCTAGAAGAGTCACTATCTGTAAGTGCGTCAATAGCTTCATCTGCTATGAAGTTACCAAACACACTTCCTACTGAACTCCAAAAACTCATAGTATTATTCCTTTGTTATTTTATATTGTATATAGATTTATTAATCTAAAGCATTTGAGTAATCATAATCGGGATTTTCATTACCTTGTGAAAAATAAGCATATGAAGAGGGAGGGGAAGAAGGTCTACTAAGTACTGCTTTACCTATATCAAATGCTTTAGTAATTAAACCGCTTAACGCCTCTGAACTAGCTTGTGCTGCTTCGTACTCAATCTGTGCTTCAAACATATCAGATGTAAACTGATTAGAGATAGCTGTAATAGCTATAGCGTGACCTCGTTGCATATCATTCTGAGAAGCATTATATGCCATAGACACTTCATCACGATACTTTTGCCAAAGATTGTTTTGTGCTTGCACTGAAAGACCTAGAACCGTCTGCGCGTTTATTTGATTAGCTTTGTTTTGTTCTGCTGTATTAGCTGTATTAAGTGTTCTACGCCACACTACATTAGATTGATCTATCATTAACTGCATGTTAGAGTTAAACTGTTCTCTAGTATCTTCTAGTTTAGCGTTATACTTCTTCATAGCATTACTTTGATCAGCATTGAAGGTGTTCATAGAAGCTTCACGATTAGCATTATTAGTAGACACAGTAGCACCAAGTTGATCGTAAAACTGATTGATCTGATTCTGTGAAGTAGCATTAAACTGTTTAGCAGCGTTAGCAGCAGCTTGATCAGTAAACAAAGATTGTACTTTATTTTGATAGTTTAATGTCTCAGTAGCTTGTCTATTATTTAGGTTAGAAATATCCATTTGCAAGAAGGTAGTAGCATTTTGTTGTGCTGCTTTCATTCTGTTGTCTAGATTTTGTCTGTCCATTGCTGCAATAGTAGCAGCATTAGATAGAGCAGTTTGTTGTTCGTTGGTTAGATTCTGTAGTTGTATTTTAGAATAAGCTTGTGCATCTGCATTTGCAATAGGTATAGCACTTTCCATAAGTGCTTGTACCATAGCTGCTGAAGCCATAGAGGATGCCCCTAAACCTCTTTGATTCATTATAGTCTTAACTTTACGCACGTTAGGAGCCGCCCATGCGGGTAGCTCTGCAGCATTATCTAACGAAGTCATCATCTGTGCTATTTGATACTGAGTAGTAGCTTCTTGTGCTAAAGTCTGTGTCTTAGCTTCAGCTAGACTACCTCGTTCTGTCATCTCAGCTTTAGTACGTTCATCTACTACTTGATTAGGATCAATAATAGCTCCTGTTGAAAGAGTACCTTGTTGTGCAGCAATAGTAGGAAGACTACTAAAGGTTCTTTCTACACTATCTAGATCAATTAAAGAAGGAGTAGCAGTAGTAGGTGTT
>ENA-ORXF01000183-ORXF01000183.1-marine-metagenome-genome-assembly--contig:-NODE-183-length-48682-cov-12.532291_pt1 | contig 48682 bp, 53 predicted proteins | sample MGYA00237864_ERZ511476 | MGnify/ENA primary metagenome ERZ511476 (study PRJEB26306, sample SAMN06343908) | marine metagenome | isolation source: coastal waters | place: Atlantic Ocean: West Antarctic...
TAATTAATATTTCTCGTATCAAGCATTATAATAGATTTATCAGGAAATAATGATGTAAATATTTCATAGACTATCTGGTCTTGAGGAACCATAAATTTTGGCAGAATGATTTTATTTTCTGTATAATAAAAATTAATATAAGAAGAAACTAATTTTATTCCATTGAAAAATATTGGATCTGGAATAGGAATATCTATTATATTAGCAGAATCCTTAAAGTAATTTTTAATAAGGAATTTATTATTTTTTAATATATTAAAATTTTCATTATCCTTGTTGTCTGTTGAGGCTAATAAGTAATTTTTATTACCAACTGGACATAAAAGATTATCAATATGACCGTCAGTATCATCTCCAACAAGCCCTTCTGGAAGCCAAATAACCTTATTAACACCTAAGAGTCTTATCAGTTCATCTTCAAATTGAATTTTTGAAAAATGATTATTTCTATTTTTATTTAAAAGCACACTTTCTGTTGTAAATAGATTGCCTTCCTCATCATAAGTAATAGCTCCACCCTCTAAAACAATATTAGATTTTACATATTTGATATTTAATCTATCGCTAATAAAATTAGATATTTTGTTATCATTACTAAAATTAGGGTACTTTCCGTAACCATTAAATTCAAAAGAAATAGACTCTAATTGATTAAAGTTTCTTAAAAAAATAGGAGCGATATCTCTCATCCAAGAATCATCTAAAGGAACATCAATAAAATAAATATTTGTATTACTTACTATTTTTTTACATTCAACTATATCTCTAGGGTTACAGAATAATAAAATTTTTTCATCTGAACTAATTTCATTAACTAAATTAGCAATTTCAATTTGGGCTTCATAAATGAAATCACCATACAAATCTTTATTGCAAGGCCATGCTACACAACAATAAGCATGAGGTAACCATTCAGGTATAAGTTTCATCTAAAATAAGGTTAAGATAGTTATATTTAAAAAGCTAATAGATTTAATTAGCAATGATCTAAAAACTAAAATAAACAATAGGTTATATGAATATTTGCATATTAGCAGAAAACGATAAAAGTGAGTGCCGGACTCCTTTATTACCATTGGACATAGAAAATATTAGAGAGAAAAACAAGGATTTTAATTTTTATTATGAAAAATCTAGCCAAAGAATATTTAAAGATAAAAGTTATAAGTCTATAGGATGTAAAGAGTATATTAATCAAAAAATTGATCTATTTATTTCAATTAAAAGTTTAAAAAAAAAATTCATTAAAGAAGGATGTGGGTATCTTTTATTTTCAAAAACTATTCAAAAACAACCTGATAATTTAGAGCTGCTAAAAAAAATTTTAAATAAACAGGGCTCTTTAATTGATTATGAATTAATCAAAAACACTAATGGCAAAAAATTATTTTTAGAAAAAGAATTAAATATAGATACTTTAAAATCATCAGTAAAGATAAGTAGAAAACTTTCGAGTTTATTACCAAAAATTATTAAAAGTTTAAGTGAGGATACTATTGAGGAAAACTTTATAATAAAAAAAGGTTATTTAAATCATCGTTATATGAGTTTAATAGATTACTTAATTTAATTTTCTTGTTTTAGGTTTATAAAATCCATCTACTAAAATCATATGAGGTAAAGTTAAGGCTGCCAATCCTATAAATATAACTTTTAAAATTGATTCTGAATTACCTGAATTAGTCAATAAATATAAATACCCGATCAGACCTAATAACCAAGATAGCATAGTAAATATAATTGTTGTGAGAATGATTTTTTTATAATTAAAATTTTTTTGTTTAAGATTTTTAATAACATCAATGATATGTCTTGGCGTATGTATACAACAAAAATAAATACTAAAACTAACTAATGGGTGAGCAAAATATGCAATTAATAACATCAAGGGGATTTCCATAAACTTTTTAAATAAGTGATTATTTTTTAAACATAAGTAAAAATAAATACACACAAAAAGTAAAATTAAATAAAAAAAGTAATCAGCAAGATGGATAAATAAATACACATCTGGGCCTGACAAGTATTCAAAAATTTTAAAAGAAGTAAACTTATGAAAATAAACAACTCCTAAAACAACACTTCCTCCATGGGCAATAGACATAATCAGTCTATTAAATTTATTTTTAATGGTGCCGGCATCACAACTTCCAAAATGGTAAATACTAATGAATAGAAATAAAAAAAGACTTATAAGAGGATAGTAAAACCAAAATAGAATTACTACAATGCTTATAAATACATATAAAAATAAAAATTTTGAAAAGCTCTTTATGGATTTAAAACCTAAAAAACTTGCTATAGCCCCATCTAGAGAGCCATGAGGTAGGCCTATTACGACTATAGCAAATAAAGCAAAGTAAGTTATTGGAGTGAGTATAATTAATTCCATTATTTTAATTAAGAAGTAAATAATGCCTTTATAAAGTGTTTTTTAGGCATTTTAAGCACTACTTTTAACCTAATGTAGTTAGTTGCTTGACCAGACATAAATAGTGAAAATTCATCACCATTTAAGCTTTTCCCTAAATTAATAATTATATCAATAGCTAATTTGGGATTTAAAGTAATTACCTTTAAAAAAATTTTATCCATCCATAAATCAATCGCTTTATGAGGGTTTTTAGAATTTTTATTCTCTAAAGAGTTTTTTTTAAAAAGATCAAAAATTTGTTTCTGAATAAAGCTGATCGCATAACCACTCGAGGGCTTCATTGCGCCAGACATAGTTCCAATATTAATAAAATTATTATTAGGTTTTTTAATTAAAGTCATTGGGATAGAACCTTTTTCCTCTTCCACAATATTCCATTCCTTTAATTTATAAAATTTCATTAAATAACCTTCGATAGTTTTCTTATACCAGTCGTAGCTTTCTTCGTCATAAGAAAACATTGTCGATTCAATTAATGCTTTATTTTTAGAAAAGGGAACTAAGTAAATAAAATGTAATCCCTTAGATTGATCCACTCTAAAATCCATTAATATTAATTTATGCTCATCAAAAACATCTAATTGTGTTTCAATTGTAAGACCTAAAAAATGTTGCTTTAAATATTTTTTTTCTAATCTGACTGTTCTTGAATCAATAATATTATAAGCATAGTACAAATCATTATTATCTAAAGTAATTTCAAAAATTTCATTATTTTTTTTAATACTTCGCACATAGTTTTCGAGCACAATTAATCCTTCTTTATTTTTTAAACATTCTTTTTTCCATTTATCTAAATATAAAATACCATAAGGGTGATCTTCAGAAAAAAAATGTACTTCTTCTTTTTGATTAATAATTGACCAATTTTTCCATTGTTTGTGTGCATGAACGCTCATCTCTTTAGTCCAAGGCATATTCCAATATCCAAACAGATGATTTTTTTGTGTAAAAATATTTCTATCTATGGCTATAGTTTTCTTATTTTTAATATTTTGACTTTGACGTATAAAACTTAATCCAGCGGCACCAACTCCAACTACAGCATAATCAAAAATAGTTCGCATTTATTTTACCTTTAAAATCTTTATGTAATAACTCTTCATGAATAGGTTCTTTAAGAAATCTTTTAAAGAGATGTGGTAAAATTTTTATACTAATAAAAAATTTTTCTACAGCTGAAAGATAGGTTCTCTCTTCATCCCATTTAAAATTATTTTTAATAAGCTTAATGCCTATTTGTCTATAAACTAGGGCGGCAATTCCAATAGCCATATGAGATCTTATAGGTAGGTACCTTAAGCCACTCATACCACTATCGTAGTATAAATTAGAAATTTTTAAAATCTCAAGAATTACTTTTGAGATATTTTGTTTTTTTTCATTATTTTTTTTTCCTAAACTTATAGAGAGTAACTCTTCAAAACTAACATTGCTAATCATCTCAGCGGGTAAATATTGTCTTTTATGCTCGCAAGCATCTTCCTTAACATCCCTGGCAATATTAGTTAGTTGCATAGCTATTCCTAGGTCAATTGCAAATTTATTAGCGCAAATTTTTGTTGGTTTTAATATTGAGCTCATCATTAACCCCACAGTACCTGCTACTTGATAACAGTAAATGATTAGTTGCTGTTTATTTTCAATTCGAACTACCCCTTGATCAAAAATAAAACCATCAATTAAGTCTTTAATAACAGTCTGTTTAATTTTATGTCTATCAAGAAAATCAACGATATTACTTCCATTAATTTTAATAGGCATTTGAATTAAAGAATTTTTATAATTTTGAAGTTCTATTAATTTATTGAATTTATCATCTGCTAAATCGTCCAATAATCTACAAAAAGAATATAATGTAATCGCTTCATTGGTAATCTTTTTAGTTAAAAAAAAACTTGCCCAATAAAAAGATTTTCCATTTGCTTTGATTAAAAATAAAGCCTCCTCTAATGAAAGATTTTTAGAGTCATCCATATAATCTAATTTAATTTAAAATCCTGTTTAATGACTTTTTCTACAATTTTAGCAGAACAAAGGACGCCTGGTATGCCCGCACCAGGATGCGATCCCGCTGCCGCAAAATATAAATTTTTAATCTGAGGGTCTTTATTGTGATACCTAAACCATGCTGATTGAGAGAAAATAGGCGCAATAGAAAAACCAGCACCATGCATAGATCTGTAGTCTTTCTTAAAATCATTAGGATCCATCCAAAATACTTCTTCAATTACTTCCTCTAAGTTTGGCATAATAGTTTTTGATAATTCGCTGATGATTTTATCTTTTAATTTTGGGCCCTCTAGTTCCCAATTGATATTTCCTAATAGATTAGGAACTGGGCATAAAACATAAAAACTATCACAACCATCTGGTGCAAATGAAGGATCAGTTGCGGTTGGGCGATGAAGATATAAGGAAAAATCTTCTGATAAAGTTTTTTTTTGAAAGATATCTTTTAATAATTCCTTAAATCTTTCGCTCATCCATATTGTATGGTGAGCAACAGAAGGATATTGCTTCTTTGTTCCAAAAAATAAAACAAATAGTCCCATTGAATATTGAATTAAGGGCTCAGGCTTAAATGTTCTTCTTAAAGTCTTGCCTTTAATCATTTCGCTGTAGACAGTTGGAGGATCGGCATTGCAAATTACACCATCAAAACTTAATACTTTTTGATCATTCAACTTTAAACCTGTAACTACATTTTTATCTAAGATAATTTCACTGACATCAGTATTTTTTAAAATAGTAATTCCGTGAGCTATCGATAGTTTTTCTAATTCTAAGATAATTTTACCTGTACCGCCCATACAGAAATAAACACCCCATTTTCTCTCTAAATAATGAATTAATGCGTATATAGAAGTTGTAGTATGGGGGTCACCACCTACTAATAAAGGGTGAATAGAAAATGCCTTTCTCATGAAAGGATTTTTAAGATATTTATTTACTAAACCGCTAACAGTTAAATAACTCTGTAATTTTAATAGAGAGGGAATTTGTTTTATCATCTCCCAAAAAGAACTAAATGATTTATCTGAAAGTTCTAAGAAGCCTATATTAAAAATACGCTCTGAATGCTTAAGTAACTTTCTATAGCCCTCGGCGTCTTCTTTTGAATATTTTTCAATTTCTTGAATAGTGTCTTCGATAGAAGGCCTATAATCAAACTCTTGGCCATTATGAAAATAAAAACGATACCAAGGATCAAGTGACTTAAATTCTAAATAATTGTCAATTTTTTCATCAAAAAGTTCAAATAGCTCTTTAAATAAAAAAGGCGCTGTAATTACTGTAGGACCAGCATCATGCTTATACCCATTGCGTTCAAAAACTCTAGCTCTACCACCCAAGCTTCCAAGTCTTTCGATTAAGGTAACTTCAAAACCTAGTTTCTTCATTCTAAGAGCAGAGGCTATACCACCAAAACCACTACCAATTACAGCTATATGTTTATTCAAAGTATATTAAGGATATATGAATTTTGATAAAAAAAAACCAGGCAAGTTGTACTTGCCTGGTCAAAATATTAGCTATCTAAGTATTACTTAGATTCAGTAGTTGCAACGTTCCAAATAATTACACCAAAAGCGATCTTATTTAAAACATCTGCAAAGTTGTAGATGATATTTAGCATTTCTACATCTGCTGCATTAGTTAGGTAACCGAAAAAATATCCAAGTGGATAAATAGCCCAACCAATAGTTACAATCCATCTCATAGTTGAGAAAGCAGATTGCACTGACGCAGAAGCTTTATCTGCAGCAAGTTTACCAGCTTCACCGGCAAATATCTCATAAAGGATATAGACCCAACCAGCTAAACCTACGATAAATCCAGCCCATGCATTTACATAACCAGCTTCACCCATGTAACCAGCAAGTAACATTACAACTGAACCAATCATTAGTCTCCAGAAGATACCGACTGAAACAGCACCAATAGCTCTAAGGATGATATAAAATTCAACCATAAGAAGTGGAACTGTAATTAACCAATCAATATATCTGTATACTGTTGGTGTTTCTCCAGTGGAAATCCATACATCTCTCATATAGAAATAGTGAACTGCAGCGACAAGAGTCACAAGACCAGATACTGTTAAAGAAGTTTTCCACTTAGCAGAAACTCTTTGCGTCTCTAAAAAGAAGAAGGCTGTTGCAGCAACAAGTGCCATTGAAATCAGCCAAAATGAAATACCAACGAAATCATCAGAAGCTAGATTAGCAGCAGCAGAGGCAATTCCCGGCGCACTAACTAGTACTGAAGTCGGTACTAAAAGTTTTAATAGTTTAAACATGTTTACTCCTATTTGATTATTATTTGAACTCAGGATATATCTAGAATATTTACTAAGTTCGTTTACTGATGATAATTTTGCCCATAAAAAGTAATTTTTCAAGGTAAAAAATTACTTTTTATTCTTGCAATTTCTTGTAAGTTTAACGCTGAATGACTATATATAATGATCCTGTATTGCTGGGCGCTTTAGTTTTTTTCATATTTTTAGCTATTTTTTGGTTTTTAAGTAAAAAAAATATAGAATCTAATATTAGCCCTAAAGTTAAAAGACTTATTCAGTATGGCTTATTTGTGTTGATAATAATTTTGATAGTACTAATTTTTCAAAATCATGCTGCTGAATATATTGGAAAAAATTCTTAAAGAATTAGGTATATACCAGTCAAAACCAATAAGATTGAGAAACAATACTCTATAATTTTTTTAAATAACTGATTTTTAATAAATTTCTTTATGGAAGCACCGAATAAAGCCCATAAACTAATACATGGAAGATTAATTAAAAAGGCAGAAAGACCAATAAAAAGAATAGCAATTAATATTTTTTCCTCATTAGGGAAAAATGCTGTTGCTGCAATAGTCGCAATAGTCCAAGCTTTTGGATTAACCCATTGAAATAAAGATGCTTCGTAGAATTTTAATGGTCTCCCAGATTTGGCTTTATAACTTTTTATTGAACCAATCATACTCCAAGATAAATATAATAAATAAATTAAGCATGCCCACTTCAAATAATCCTGTATTTGGGGAAATTTTTGAAATAAAGAACCTAAACCCACACAAACAATTGCTATTTGAATAGCATGTCCAGTTGATATTCCAAAAATATGAGGAATAGTTTTTTTAAATCCGAATTTAATTCCAGAAATAGTCAGCATAGTATTGTTTGGGCCTGGAGTAATAAACATGGCAAAGTAATATGAGGCTAAAGCTAAAGCAAGAGGCAGATCAATCATAAAGAATATTTAAGTTTATTATTTAATCTTAAATTTATCATTTTCATGAATGATGTGAATTGGAACTCCTGTCGACAATTCAACTGAATTAATTTCATTAATTTGATATACATCCATAACAATCAAAAGAGCTCTTAAGGAATTACCGTGAGCTGCAATGAGAATATTATTATTTAAGTTAGAATGAATTTGGGGCAGTATTTCAAGGTTAAAGTAATCTCTTACTCTTAAAACAACATCCTCAAGACTTTCTCCTGCTGGAGGTCTATCACTATATCCTCTTCTCCATTTATAAACTTGCTCTTCTCCATACTTATTGGCGGTTTCTTTTTTGTCTAGACCTGTTAAATCTCCATAATCTCTTTCATTAAGAGCTGAATGTTCAATAATTTTATTATTATTAACTAGAACCTCAAATTGGTCTAAGCCTTCTAGAATTATTTTTGCTGTTTTTTGTGCCCTTAAAAGAAGGCTTGTATAAACAAGATCAAATTTAATCCCTAATTCCCTAAAGGTTTTAGATGCATTTTTGGCCTCGTCAATACCCAGCTCAGTGAGTTCAATATTTTTAAAACCCGTAAAAAGATTTAACTTATTCCATTCACTTTGACCATGCCTAATTAATAAAATATTTTTCATTAAAACTGATATATATTAATAATAACTTATGGTCAAATTTCGTATTGAAAAAGATAGTCTTGGAGATATTAAAGTTCCTTCAAATAAACTTTGGGGAGCCCAAACTCAAAGATCAGTAGAAAATTTTAAAATTGGGGTTGGGAAATTTCATTTTCAACAAACTTTTATAAAAGCTTTAGCTTTTCAAAAAAAAGCTGCAGCATTAACTAATCATCAATTAAAAAATTTAAGTCATAAAAATGTATCTGTAATAGTAAAGGTTTGCGATGATATTATAGAAGGAGAGATGAATGAACACTTTCCACTGGTTATTTGGCAAACTGGATCTGGAACTCAGATTAATATGAACTTTAATGAAGTGATAGCCAATAAATCAAATTTGATTTTAGGAGCGAAATTGCCTTCAAATACACCACTTCATCCTAATGACGATATTAATAAATCACAATCTTCTAATGATACTATTCCTACAGCAATGCATATAGCTACTTTAATAGCATTACAAAAAACACTATTACCTGAAATTAGTTTAATTAAATTGTCTGTTAAAAATAAAATCAGAGAATTTAAGGGTATTATTAAAGTGGGAAGGACTCATACGCAAGATGCTACTCCTTTAAATTTATCAGATGAATTTAGCGCTTATCTAGCCCAGTTAAATTATGCAGAAAAAACAATTAAAAAATCTTTTTCTAAACTTCTAGAAATTGCCCAAGGGGGAACTGCAGTTGGATCAGGAATAAATGCTCATAAAAATTATGGAAAATTATTTGCGAATAATTTAAAGAAATTAACTAAAATGCCTTTCAAAACCGCTCCAAATAAATTTGAATCTCTTGCCTCTCACGATGTATTTATAGAAGTTATGAGCGGATTAGAAATTCTTACATCAACATTGTTTAAAATGGCAAATGACTTAAGAGTTTTAGCTTCAGGTCCAAGAAGTGGAATTGCTGAATTGATATTACCTGCGAATGAGCCGGGTTCTTCAATTATGCCGGGTAAAATTAATCCAACTCAATGCGAAGCATTATCAATGGTTTGTGCACACGTAATTGGTTTAAAATCTTCAGTTTTATTTGCATGCACACAGGGTCATTTTCAATTAAATGTTTATAATCCAGTAATTATTCACAATACTTTAGATGCTATTAATTTACTTAGTGACGGAATTAGATCATTTACAATAAATTGTCTAGATGGGGTAAAAGCAAATAAAAAAAGAATTAATGAACTTTTAAATAATTCCTTAATGCTAATTACACCATTAACTAAAATTATAGGTTATGATTTATCTTCAAAAGTAGCTTTAAATGCTCATAAAAAAGAAATAACGCTTAAAGAATCTTGTTTGGATTTAACTGATTTAACTTCTAAGGAGTTTGATATTTTGACTGATCCAAAAAAAATGGTCTAAATTAATTTAGTTTAGTTTAACTATTTTATAATTATTTTTATCTTTAAACATTTCTTTTAAAAGATTGCAGGTAATATAATGACCGGTTTTAAATCCATTGTACTTTCCTATTATTGGAAGTTCCGATAAATACAAATCTCCAACAACGTCTAAAACCTTGTGCCTCATTAATTCGTTTTCGTATCTCAAGCCTTCAGGGTTAATTACTTTAAAATCTTTAATCACTATAGCGTTATCAAGAGATCCTCCTTTAATTAAGTTTTGAGATTTTAAATATTCTATTTCATTATAAAAACCAAAAGTTCTTGCTTTAGATATATTAGCAGGGTACGAGCCGTTCAAATTTTCAATATTTATAGTCTGGTCTTCATACTTACCTTCAAAACTTGACTCTAAAAAAATATTCAGACCTTTTTCATTAATGGCATTAGGTACTAATTCAGCGAACCCATACTCGCATTCAAAACGAATTATTTTTTTTATTTCTATAAAATTTTGATCTACTTTTTGAGATTTAATTCCCGATTTAACTATCTCATCAACAAATATTTTTGAACTACCATCCATAATCGGCACTTCCTCATTATCTAGAATAACATTGCAGTTAGAAATATGAAGTCCAGCAAATGCACTTAGTAAATGTTCAACAGTTTTGATTTGTATGTTTTCTGACCCTAAATTAGTTGAGAATTTTGTAGAAAACACATTTTTCCAATTGGCCATTACTTTTTCACCAATATCTTTTCTATAAAATACTATCCCGGTATTAGGCTCAGCAGTCTGAATTTCTAAATTGACTTTTAGCCCTGTGTGAAGGCCTATTCCTGCAAATTTAATGTTTTTTGAGATTGTGTTTTGTAGCATTAATTACATTATTACTAATAGTGGTAAAATAATAACTTTAGAATTGTAAAATTTTGTATAAATACAAATTACTAGACATTACCTTTTCTTAAATATGAAGGTATTTCTAAATCATGCTCATTCTCAATATCTGTCATCGGGGTAGTAATATCTGAAATATTAGAATTATCTAAACTCACATCATCAGCATCTACTTTTTCACTATCATCTTCACCAAATAGTAAAAAATTAGGATCAGTCTTAGACTTATTTTTCTTGTTTTTTTTTGACTTTATTCGTAATTCTTCTTCTTTTTTGTCCATTGACATTAGATTATTAAGAAATCCGAAAAAGCCTGTTTTCTTTTTTTGCTGGAGGTCATCATAATTAGCTGTTGAGTTAGCTTTTTCTTCAATTTCTTGTGGCATCAGTTCAAAACCACCTTGAGGGGTAGGTTCATCATAAAAAGTTGTTATTTTTTCTTGATTGTCTTTGTCAGGTTTTTCATTATCAATATCTGTAGTTGGATTTTCATCTTTTGAAAAAGGAGAATTATCATTTTCTCTTTCTTTTTGAGGATAAGTTAAAATTCTTTTATTATTGGATTCTTCAATTCCAGTAGCAAATATACTAATTTTAAGTTTACCCACTAAACTTTCATCATTTGAAGATCCAAAAATAATATTAGCATCTGGATTTACGCTTTGTCTAATATTATTAGCTGCATGGTCAACATCCATTAGACTCATATCGCTTCCACCAGATATATTAACTATAACTCCTTTTGCTGTATTCATATCCACATTTTCAATTAATGGGTTTGTTAGAGCTAGATCAGATGCTTCAACAGCTTTGTTTTCACCTTCAGCTGTCGCCGTTCCCATCATGGCAAAACCCATTTCTTTAATTACTGTTCTTACGTCTGCAAAGTCTAAATTAATTAAACCTGGCTGTGTTATAAGATCTGTAAGACCTTTTACACCATCAAACAAAACATTATCAGCTTTTTTAAATGCGTCAGCAAATGATGTTTGTTCATTAGAAACTTTAAATAGATTTTGATTAGGTATTATAAGAAGAGTATCAACACTTTTTTTTAATTTTTCCAAACCTTCATTAGCAAGTTTCATTCTTTGTGTACCCTCAAAATTAAAAGGAGTAGACACAATTGCTACTGTGACTATATTAGCTTTTTTAGCTAAATTTGCGATTACAGGGAGAGCTCCCGTACCAGTACCACCACCTAATCCTGCAGTTAAAAAAAGCATATTAGTATTTCTAAGCTCTTCGTTTAATTCCTCAGTGCTCTCTTCAGCAGCTTCTTTTCCTACATCAGGGTCAGCACCAGCACCTAATCCTTGAGTCTTAGTAAGGCCTAACTGGATTCTATTAAAGCAAAGTGAATTTTCTAAAGCTTGTGCATCGGTATTTGCAACAATGAAATCAACGTTATTTAAGTTTGATTGGATCATATTATTTACCGCGTTACCTCCCGCGCCACCTACACCCATTACTGTTATTGAAGGTTTTAAATTTTTTTGATCTAAAATTGGTTCTATATCTAGTGTCATGCTACCCCGCAAATTTCTACCTATAGTAGGTCTAAGATTCTTTTGTACCATATTTTATTGGAAAAAGAATCATTTTTTTTTAATAAATTGAATTTTTCCAATAATCCACTTTTATAAATTTCAAAAAAGCTGAAAAGGCCCATCAATGAGGGACTATTTAAGAGCTTAGGGATACCTGATATTTGATTGGGTTCAATTAATTCTACATCCAAACTAAATCTTTTGTGAATATAAGGTCTGATATTTTTTTGCAGAGAACCACCTCCGGTTAATAAATAAGAGTAAAAAAATTTTGAATTAGGGATATTACTAAGTATTAAATTAAAAATTTCATCAATTCTAGACGTTACTATTGATTTAAGATAATCATGTTCAATTTTTCTTTTAAGATTAGTCCCTAACTCTTCCCAAACTGGAATTTCAATGAACGCAGAGACTTCACTGATTAAATCAACTTTTGTTAACTTTAGAGTTTCGGCAAAATCCGCATTGACGTGTAACATTCTAACTATATCATTTGTTATATAATTACTTCCAACTGGAAGAGTATGTAATAAAGAAATTTTTTCATTCTTGACTATAAGAATTTTAGTAGAAGAAAAGCCAATATCTATAAATACAATATTTTTTTTGTGTAAGTTTAATGATTTTAGATACAAAAAATAAATTATACTAGAGTCATAATATTTAGAAATAGTAAGACCAATTTTTGAAAAACAATTTTTATAAATTTGTAATTCACTTTTATTAGGTGAAGTAATAATCGCATGTAATGAAATTTTGTTACAAGTAATACCTATAGGGTTCGTGGTAACTATATTCTTATCTATAGTATAATGAGATTTGAAAAAGTGTATTAAATTTGAATTTATTTTTAAATTAATAATTTTATCTAATTTTCTTAAATGATTATCCTCAATTTGTATGTCATTAAGCAGTAATGACTCTGAAATTAAATGGTTTTTATTTTTACTACTTTGGAGTAATAAAAAACATTCATTAACTTTTATAGAAGCTTGTCTTTGAGCTTGATTAATTGATTTTTGAATTGAATTAATAAAATCATCAAAATTAATTACTTGACCCACCATAAATCCTGACGTGACGGATTTTCCAACACCAACTACTTTATGGGTTTTATCATCTTTTTTTATAATAAAACTTTTAATAGAACTTGTACCGATATCAATAATTAAAATTTCTCTATTATTCATTTCATCCTAATTGAATTACTAGCAAAGTTTCTAAGGTCTAGATAATTTTGAAATTTAACATCTTCCATAAAACTATTTAAAAATTCATTTAAAAAATTAATTAGGTTTAAATTAATATTTTTTGGTAACATCACTTTCCTTCCATCTGTCAAAAAAATATCTAGCCTTCTATTGTCGATTAGTTCAATTTTTACAATATTATCAATATAGTTTAAATTATTTAAATTGCTAATCGTCAAATCATCAAATATTGGTGTTTTTATATTAAGATTTTCTATATTAATATTTTTAATGAATAAACTTTTAAAATAAATAGATTTTGAAATTGCTCCATTGTCAAAAATAATTTGATCGTTTTTAGTATTTTTTGCAAAAGCCTCATATATGCTAATATCAATAATTATACTTTGATTATTTAATTTAAAGAAAAAACTTTCAATAAAATTAAATTTTGACAGGTGTTCATTTAAAAGCTTAGGATTATTTGGTAAAGATTTTATAAAAAAATCAGACAGATTCTCATTTGAAACAAATATAGTTTTTGAATCTTGATTAAACAATGCTCCGTTAAATATGAAATAAGATGATATAATTAATATAAGTAGTATTGAATAATTAATTAATTTTGAAATTTTACCGAGCATAAGCAGACTCAAGAATCATTTTAATTAAATTTAAATAAGATAATCCTTTATATTTAGCTTGCTCTGGCGCTAAAGATAGATCAGTTAAACCAGGATGTGTATTAATTTCGAGAAAAAAATATTTATTTTTATTTTTTTTTAAAATAAAATCAATTCTTGCTATTGATTTACAACCTAAAAACTTAAAAATTTCTTCAGATACTTTAATTAATTTTTTGTAATCATTAATGGGAATTTCAGCGGGTATAATATGATCGCTATATCCTTTTTTATATTTAGCATTATAATCATAAATGAGTGAATTGAATTTAATTTCAGTAACTCCTAAAGCCTTAATATTGCCTTTATTTTCTATAACAGTAACAGTCAGTTCTCTATCAATTTCAATCAGTTGCTCTAAAATTATTTCTTTTTTATTTTCGGATAAATATCTTTTAAGTTCAGAATTATTATTTATAATTTTGATACCGACAGAAGAACCTCCCCTATTAGGTTTGGCTATTAATGGGAAATGATTACATTTCAATTCATTATATGTTTTAGGTATTTCAATATCTATCTTTTTAGAAATAAAAGTTTTAGTTAATTTCTTATCCATACATATACTTGAGGAAATTTCATCTGAATGTGTAATAGTTATAGAGTTATTTTTAGCGAAACAAGCCAATCCACCGTCTTCACCAAATTCCCCATGAAGAGCATTAAATATAATATCAGTCTTGTGATCTAATATTTCATTTAGATTACTCTTATTTAAATCAAAAAATTCAACATTAAAATTTTTTTTTTTTAATGTTGAATATACTTTTCTACCTGACCTTAAAGAAATATCTCTTTCTGATGACCAGCCTCCAGATACAACTAAAATTTTTTGATCATTTTTAAACAATTAATCTCCAACTATTCTTAGTTCTTTTTCTAATTTAATATTATGTTTTATTAAAACTTTATTTTCAATTTTTTTTAAAAAACTTTCAATAATATCAGGATTGACGAAAGCTTTATTTTCAAAAAAATTACTATGTTTTCTTGATAATTTGACATCACCTATATAAAAACTTTTATCAACAGAAGTGCTAATTAATTTCCATGCATTAAAATGTGGTGGATTTTTAAAAATACTACCGCAACAATTAACTTTTTGAGGTTGAGTAATTTTTCTCTGCTTATCAAAATCCATCATTTTAGATTTAATTAAATCCTTATCAGTATATTGAATTTTCATATTTACACTTAATATAATCTTATTTTTAATCTGGAAGCCCTCTCTGTATTTAAAATTAATTTCATCTACTTTAATTTCTTTTGTTTCAAAAGTTAAAGTATCGAAAATATTTATTGATATTATCTTATCGCTAATCTTGTAACCATAACAACCGGCATTCATAAATACGTTACCTCCTATCGTGCCAGGAATAGTATAAAGAAACTCATATCCTCCTATAGAATTCTCATAACAAAAAATGGAAAATTTAGAATCTAAAACACTAGCTCCGACAGTAACAATGTTATCTTTGATTAAAATTTTAGTAAAATCATTTGATAGTTTTAAGAGTAATCCACTGAAACCTGATGCTTTGATTAATGTATTTGAAAAGTTACCAACTATGATAAATGAAATTTTATTAAGATTTATAAATTTAAAAATATCGATTAAATGTTTGTGGCTTTTAATATTACAATATAATTTTACCTTACCTCCAGATTTAAGCCAAGAAATTTTAGATGTGTCAAAATCCTTTTTTATATTAAGATTATTTAATTCTATATTTTCTAGATTCATAATATGTTTTTAGTTCCTTAGAAATTGTACCTGCACCAGCACAAATAAATAAATTGTCTTTAAATTTAGTACTATTTTCATCAAAAAAATTAAATAATTCTTCATAACTATTAACATACATAGCTTTTTTATTTTTAGTTATATTTATATCATTAACTAAATTTTTCGAATTTTTCCAATTTTTCTTTAGGAACTCACCAGCTGAATAAGTTTCAAGCACTATAAGGTTAGGAGCACTTAATAATACTCTTATGTAATCATTATATAATAGGTTTAATCTACTATATCTATGAGGTTCTATTATCAAAAATTTATTTTTTTGAGGAAATAATTTCACAACAGATATTAATTTATCTATCTCAACAGGATGATGAGCATAATCATCAATAAATAATGAGGATCGTATAGATCCAATTATATTCATTCTTCTTTCAACACCCTGAAAAGACATAAGATCTCTAGATTTTAGATTAATACCAAGTTCATTTAATACACAACAAACGGCAGCTACATTATAAGCATTATGATTACCTAATAAATTAGAACATACATTATTAATGTTTTCATAAGATTTACTTATTAAATCAAATTTAAGATTTTTATCAGTTAATTTTAAATTCTTAATAATTAATTTATTAGTTAAATGAAAACCAAACTTAATAACATTCTTATAATTTATATTATTTAAAAAACTATCATCACCATTTAAGAAAATTTTAGTATTGTTTTTATTTAATTTTTTAATATATGAACTAACTTTATTTTCTAAATTACTTAAGGTTTTGTAATAATCCAAATGTTCAGAATCAACATTCAAATATATCAAAAAGTTAGGACGAAGATTAAATACAGTTCCATCACTTTCATCAGCTTCAACAACAACAAATTCACTATCAGTAAGGTGAATATTTTGACCATAGTTTTTCATGATGCCACCAGAAATTATAATTGGATTTAAGCCTTTTTTATCAAGTATATGTCCCAATAAAGAAGTAGTAGTTGTTTTTCCATGAGATCCAGAAACAGCTATTAAAAATTTATTTTTACAAATAATTTGTAATAGTTTTGCTCTACTGAATAAAGGGATTTTTAATTTACGAGCGTGAAGCACCTCAGGATTATTTTTTATTGCAGAAGAATAAAAAATTACATCTTTATTTATAATATTTTCTTTTTTGTGACCAATAATCACTTTAATTCCATACTTGTTTAAAATTTTAGTATTATTATTAACACTTATGTCACTGCCTGTTACTTTAATATTCTTATTATGCAAAAATATTGCTAGAGCACTCATTCCAATTCCATTAATACCAATAACGTGGACAGATTTAGATTTTAGAAAATTGATATCCATTATTTCTTAATAAAAGATGATATTTTTTGAATAGAAAAAGGATTGATGAATTGATTAAAATAGAAAGATTTATGATCAAGTAGTTTTTTATAATTTGGAATTTCATCTTTTAATTGCATTTTATCAATAAAGAATTTTTTATTAAATTTTTGGTGCATATCTCTAGAATGTAAATGAGGATGAAAGTATACTTTATTTGTAAAATATAAAATTTCAAACATAGAACCAGAACCACATCTAGAAAAAATTAAATCATAATTTTCAAATTTCAAATCATTAATAAAACTAAAAAAAAGGACATTTGAACTTACTTTTTTATATTGTTCCCTAATAGCAGGATATGAATTTGGAATTTGAACATTGAACTCAAAATTATCTCTTTCCGCTAATGGTATATTCTTAATATAGTCTATGAGTTTATTATTTAATTCAACCGAACCACCACTTCCACCAATCAAAAGAATTTTAATTTTACTAATTTTTTGTGTGTACTTTGAAAGAAATATTTTTTTGAAAAAGTTTCCAACGTATATTTCTTTTTTTCCTAATATCTTTTTAGGAAAGGAAATAAACGAGTAATTAGAAAATATATAATTAATTTTATTTGCAAGTCCGTATATTATATTTTGCTCATGCATATAAATGATATTTTTTTTCAAAAAAAAATTAAAAATCCTTCCTAAAAATAATGGTATAATTGAAATAAAACCACCAAATCCAATTACTCTTAAATTTTTATTATTTATAAAATAGTTAGAGCAAAAAATAATTTGAATTATTAATATCTTAAATCTATTCGACTTATCAATTATTTTAATCAAACAATTGTTATTATTTATTAAGTCGGTATAAATAACGCCATTCTGATTAGTGATAAATACTATTTTTTTTTCAGTTTTAGCTAAAATATTAATAAGACTAATTGCCGGCAGGATATGCCCCCCCGAAGAACCTGCAATAATCATATAATCAGTTTTCATTAATAATTATTGTTTGAACCTTAAGGGAATTTTCTAAGTTATAAATATCAAATATGATTTTATTACCTATAATTCTTTTGATCTGATATTGATTTTCATTTAATAAGAATATTTGATCACTATTAGTTTTATTTAATAGATTGTTGGTTTTTTTATCACTATTTTGTATTTTAGCGATGATTGTATATGCGATTACTATGACTCCAATCACTATTAAAGCGCCTTGAAATATGATAAGACTCATTAATAAATTTTTTTTATTCATATAATACCTAATGAAAACCTACAATTATAAATCTTTTCTAATTCAAATCTTATATGAGGATGAACAATTAGCAATATTAAATAAACCAGCAGCACTTTTAACTCATAAAAAAAGTATTAATGATGAAGAGCCTTCTTTATGTGAAAGTTTAAAAAGTTATTTTGATATTACTGATGATGAACCATTTAAAGAAGGAATTGTTCATCGTCTCGATAGATTGACAAGTGGAATTATTATAATTGCCAAAAATTCTTCTATCAAAAGTAAATTACAAGAATTGTTTAAGAAAAGAGAAATTAATAAATTTTATATTACATATGTAATAGGTAATTTTCTTGATAAAGAAAAAAATATTAGCGGTAATATCTCTAGACAAAATAAACAAAGAACTAAATTTAAAATGTCAGATGAAAAGGGTAAAGATTCATTAACAATAGTAAATCATAAGGAAACATTTTATGGATCTATTAGTTTGTTAGAATGTGAAATAATTACGGGAAGAACTCATCAAATTAGAGTTCATCTATCAAATTTAGGATTTCCATTAATAGGAGATAGAGATTATAGAAAAAATTTAGAACAAAAATTTATGTTAAAAAATCTACCTAATAAAGTAAAAGTCATTGTAGATAATTTTTCAAGGCAAGCTCTTCATTCTTTTAAAATTAATTTCATACACCCTGTTACTAATGAATTAATTGATATAGAATGTCCTTTGCCTGATGATTTACAATATTTAGATAAGGTATTAAGAAATGGTAGATAAAAAAAGGAATTTACTTCCAGTAATAACATCTGAGAATGATGTTTACCCTTACTTGAAAAAAATAAGTCAATTTCCACTACTGACAAACGAAGAGGAAAGAAATTTAGCTTATAAATGGGTTAATGAGGGTGATATTGATGCCGCTCAAAAATTAGTTACTAGTCATCTACGACTTGTTGCAAAAATAGCAATGGGCTACAAGGGTTATGGTCTCCCTCTATTTGATTTAATATCCGAGGGTAATCTTGGATTAATGCAAGCAGTCAAAAAATATGATCCTGACAAAGGTTTCAGATTAGCAACTTATGCAATTTGGTGGATAAGAGCTTCAATTCAAGAATACGTACTTCATTCATGGTCGTTAGTTAAAATTGGAACGACTGCAGCTCAAAAAAAATTATTTTTTAATCTTAGAAGACTAAGAAATCAGTTAAAAAAATATGAAGATGGCTATCTAAATAATGACCAAATAAAATCAATTTCAGAAGATTTGGGTGTTACTGAAGAAGAAGTAAAGCAAATGGAAGGAAGGGTTTTTAATAAAGACTTTTCACTAAATAGCCCACTAAATGACGAAAATCAAAGTGAATGGATTGATCAAATAGAAGATGAAAGTACTGATATTGAAAGTACTGCAGAAAAAAATGATGAACTAGATAAGCGTAAGGAATTATTTAATATTGCAGTTAAAACTCTTGAGTCTAGAGAATTAGAAATTTTAAAAGCGAGAAGATTAAAAGAACCAGTCAAGACTTTAGAAGAGCTAAGTAAAAAGTTTTCGATAAGTAGGGAAAGAGTTAGGCAGATTGAGAATAAAGCTATAAAAAAAATCCAAGAAGAAATAAAAAAAATATCTGATAATAAAATGATAAGTAGTAATTAGTTTACTTTATTATTGTTTCGTTTCTGTCTGGACCAAAAGATATAATATTAATAGGAATGCCAAGATAGTTTTCAATATATTCAATAAAGATTTTTAACGCACTTGGAATTGATTTATAACTATCTAAACCACTTAGATCTCCCCATTTATCAAATATATGAAAATCACTATCGTCAAGAGTGAGATCATCAAGCAAAGAACTTGAGGCAAAGTTCACCTCATTAAATAATTTACCATTATAGCTTTTACATATTTTAATATCGTCTAAATCACTAAGAACATCTACTTTTGTTATACATAATTCTTTGGTGTTATTTACTACACAGCTATATTTTAAAGCAACTAAATCCAACCAACCACATCTTCTTTTTCTTTTAGTGACAGTTCCAAATTCAAATCCTTTTTCCCCTAAGTAATCCCCAACTTTATTATGCAGTTCAGAAGGAAAAGGGCCGTTACCAACTCTAGTGGCGTAAGCTTTGAAAATACCCAAAGTCTCATAACTTTTATTAATTCCAGAACCAATAGGAATATAAGAAGAAATAGTATTAGATGAAGTGACAAAGGGATAAGACCCATAATCTAAATCCAATAAGGCTCCTTGAGCTCCTTCAAAAAGAATTTTTTTTGATTCAAAATTATTATTTATAAAGTTATTATCAACAATTAACTCTTTAAGAACATCGTATTTTTCAGCAAGAAATTTTCTATATTCAGATATATTAATTGGGGCTTCAGCAAATGCTAAAAGAATAGGATCATAAAAACTTTTAATATTATTAAGTTTTATATCTAGAATATCTTTATTAGAAAGATCAGAAAGTTTAATACTTTTTCTACCAACTTTATCCTGATATGCAGGACCAATACCCTTAGCGGTAGTACCAATTTTAGATTTACCAACTAAAATTGATTCATTAATTTTATCTAATATTTTATGATAATCTAAAATTAAGGAAATATTAGATGATAAATATATGATTGGATCAGGAATTTTTTTCTTGAACCGCTTTAGCTCTTCGACAAAATGGTCAGGATCTAAAATAACACCCTGCCCTAAAAAACAAACCTTACCTCTAATTGCGCCAGAAGGAATTAAATTCAACTTATAAATTAAGTCATCGACAATGACTGTATGACCAGCATTATTACCACCCTGATACCTAACAACTAAATCAAAATTTTCAGATAAGTAATCAACTATCTTGCCTTTTCCTTCGTCACCCCATTGGAGACCTATAATTGCTTTATTCATTAAATTAATTCCACCCAGTTATCTATATTACAAGAAAATCCAAATCCATTAAGGGTCTTATTGTCTTTTTTATGCATATATCCGCCTCCCTGGGCTAAGATTTTTTTGGAAACATCAGAGTAAACATAGAAAAATATCTCTCTATGGTATTTTTTTGAAAAGAAATTCTTTTCAGAATTAAATACAAATGGAATCTTTTTGTTTGAAAGAGAAAAGCTTTTGACAAATTTAGACATTTGTTTTTTAGGAGTTTTTTTATCTAGAATAAAATTATTTGTATTAATTAGATTAGGGTTAGTAAAAACGAAACTATATTTTTTCTTAATTATTAAATTAAGATACTCAACTAATAAACTTGTAGTTAATAAAAAAGATTTTGAATCTAATTGATTTAAGATTTCAACTCCATGTTCTCTAAATTGCTTGATTTGTGAACTAACTAAATCTTTTTTAAAAATGTCGCCCATATAGTATAAGTTTTGTTTAGATGTGAAATCTTGACTTATTACAGAATTTAAAACTTGACCAGTAATATCAGATCTTAAATCAATATCATTTGATATTTTTTTATTAGTTAAAACAGAGGTGAATATCCTATTATAGATTTTCTTTTTCTTTAAAAGATATACAAATGTATTATCAAGATTTTCATACTTTTCAGCTGTTTTACCAAACTTTGTATCAAAGGAATTAACAAGCATCAGAGATTTTTTTAATAATTTTTAATTTAATATTTTTTAATATACTCGTTTTAATACTTCTTTTATCATATTGCAAGTTAACTCTAAGTAAAGACTCAGTTCCAGAAGGTCTAATAGAATGAAATATTTTTTTATTATTAATAATTTTTATTAAATCTATATATAATTTTTCTTGTCTTAAAAAAAATAACTCCTTATCTATTTTTTGATTAATTTCCATAACTTCAAACATAACTATATCTTTTCTTAATTCACTTAATTTTTTATTTTCCTTTTTCATTATAGACATAACTTTAATAGCTGTAATCAAACCATCTCCAATTAGGCTACTATTCTTAAAAATAAAATGACCAGAGGGTTCGCCTCCAAAAAGATAACCTTTATCAATAATAGCTTTTAAAATATTTTTATCTCCCACTTTAACTCTTAGCAAGTTAAGGCCAATTTTTTTGAGAGATTCTTCAAATCCATAATTTGCAATTTCATTACTTATAATTGTTGAGCCTTTTTTGAGAATCTTATTCTTCAAATAATTTTTAGCAATTATATAAAGTATTTCTTCTCCACTTAATACGCTTCCTTTTTCATCAATTAAAACTACCCTATCTGCATCTCCATCTAAACATATACCAATATTTGCTTTTCTTTTTAAAAGCTCTTTGGATGCTTTTTTTGGATATAGGGAACCGCAATCTGCATTTATATTAATTCCATTTGGGGTATTATTAATCGTCTTTAGGTCCACTCCTAATTCATAAAGTATTTGAGGTGCCACTTTGTATGCAGCGCCATTTGCTGTATCTAAAACTATTTTCATTTCATGAAAGTTAACATTTTTATCAATTGTCTGTTTTAGGGCTTCTGAATATCTGCCTATTGCATCCTGAAGTCTTTCTGCTTTACCTAGGGATTTTGATTTAATCTTATGATTTTCGAAATCATAATTAAAAAACAAATCTTCAATTTTTTTCTCTTCTTCTAATGTTATCTTTAAGCCATTTGAATTAAAAAATTTTAAGCCATTATCTTGATAGGGATTGTGTGAGGCGGTAATCATAATTGAAAAATCTGCTCTTAAGGATTTACCTAAAAGGCTTAAAGCTGGTGTAGGCAATGGACCTACTAATATAACATCCATTCCCATAGATATAAGTCCTGCAGTTATTGCGGGTTCAAACATATAGCCCGAGAGTCGTGTATCTTTATTGACAACAACTCTATTAATCGAAGTTTTTTTACTGAGAACTATTGCTGCAGCCTTAGATAGTTTTAAAATACTTTCAGCAGTTAAAGGGTATTTATTAACCTTGCCTCTAATTCCATCTGTACCGAATAACCTCATTAGTTTTATAAATATAGAAAAGTAAAGTTAATTTGGAAGAGGAAAGTTTTGATCTTTTGTAAAAGAAGGTAAAGGGCTTTTCTTCTCACCTTTCTGTTCTTCATTGTTACTATCTGAATTGCTCGAGGCACCTCCTATGTCATCATCTCTAGTAGGTTTAATTCCTTTTATAAGGTCTTTAATTTCTTCTCCTGTTAATGTTTCATACTCCAATAATCCTTTAGCAATTACATGAAGATCTTTTATATTTTCTTCTAATATTTTTCTTGCCCTTGCTTCTGATTCTTTAACAATTCTTATGACCTCTTCATCAATTATTCTTGCTGTTTGCTCTGAAATATTTTTAGATTGAGCTACAGAGTGACCTAGAAAAACTTCTTCTTGATTTCCACTATATCTAACTCTTCCTAATTTTTCACTATATCCGAATTCAGTCACCATCTTTCTAGCTAAACTAGTTACTTGCTGTATGTCTCCAGCTGCTCCAGATCCAATTTTTTCAGGACCAAAAATTATTTCTTCAGCTATCCTTGCCGCAACTGTTATAACTAATTTATCGTGAAACTCATCTTTTCTATGAATAACCTTATCATGCTCAGGTACGCTCATAACAAAACCTAAAGCTCTTCCAGTAGGGATTATTGAAGATTTATAAATCGGATCTGCATGAGTACAATGAAGATTAGCTAACGCATGACCAGCTTCATGATAAGCTATAACCTCTCTTTCACTTTCAGAAATTATCTTTGATTTATTTTGAGTGCCAAGCATCACTCTGTCTTTTGCTTCCTCAAAATCAATCATTGTGACTAATTTTTTATCTTTTCTTGCAGCAGTTAAGGCAGCCTCATTTACAATATTTGCCAAATCTGCACCTGAAAAACCCGGTGTAGATCTTGCTATTAAAATAGTCTTTACTGAATTGTCCATTTTAATTTTTTTTGTATGAACTTTTAAAATTTTGTCTCTTCCGATTATATCTGGATGAGGAACTACAACTTGTCTATCAAATCTACCTGGCCTTAATAAGGCAGGATCAAGAACATCCGGTCTATTTGTTGCAGCTACAATTATAATGCCCTCATTGGTTTCAAAACCATCCATTTCAACTAATAACTGATTTAATGTCTGTTCTCTCTCATCATTTCCTCCACCTAGACCCGCACCTCTATGGCGACCTACTGCATCAATTTCATCAATAAAAATTATACATGGAGCACTTTTTTTAGCCTGCTCAAACATATCTCTCACTCTACTAGCTCCAACGCCTACAAACATCTCAACAAAATCTGAACCAGAAATTGAAAAGAAAGGAACTCCAGCTTCTCCAGCAATCGCTCTCGCTAAAAGTGTTTTACCCGTTCCAGGAGATCCTACCAGTAGAGCGCCCTTAGGAATTTTAGCACCTAATTTTTGAAATTTATGAGGATCTTTTAAAAAATCTACAACTTCTTCTAAATCTTGTTTAGCTTCGTCTATACCAGCTACATCATTAAAGGTAACTTTTTGCTTATTTTCACTAAGTAATTTAGCTTTAGACCTTCCAAAACCCATAGCACCTCCCCCTTTACCAGATTGCATTTGTTTCATAAAGAAAATCCAAACACCGATCAATAAAAGCATGGGGAACCAAGAAATGAATATACTTAAGAGAGGATGCATTCCACTTTGTTCTGGACTAGCGCCTATTTGAACATTTTTATTAGATAATTTCTCAATTAAATTTGGGTCTCTGGGAGCGTATGTAGAAAATTTTGTGCCATCAATAGTTTCGCCATAGATATTATTACCCTTGATTTCTACAGATTTAATTTTGCCCTGATTAGCTTGCTCTAAAAAACTAGAATAGGAATACTCCGAGGCTTTATTTTCGATTTGTGAATTTTTAAAAATATTAAATAGAGCTAATGATATAAGGCTAATAACAATCCAGACAAATATATTTTTTGAGAAGTTTTTCATTATAATATAATATAGCTATAGAATTTTTTGTTTAAAGGGCTTATTAAAAATAAAAGTTAATTGATTTTTAAAAATTATTATAAAACCTCCTTTTATAGACCTTTTTCTATTTAAATTAGTATCAGCTGCGATGATTAATCTAATATTATTGATATTTTCAGGTCTAATATCATCAAAAGAATTGGTTATTTTTAAAATTTTTAACAATATATATTTTTGTAAAATTAAGGGAAATTTCATAAATACAGATTTATCAATATTAATTCGAGTTGAGTCTATTTTAATCATTTCATTTAAGAAATTATTTAAGAAAGAGATGTTAGTCAGATTTTTACTATAAGATTCAATTTTTTTCTTAGAGCCCTTAATTGAAAGATAATTTCTTATTTTATTTCTTGTGTAAATATTCTTAATATTAGTAGGATCATCAAACCATTTTAGCTTATTGAGATTTGCATATTCTAGAATTTTTTTCTTAGAAAAAATTAACATAGGCCTATGAAAATAAAAGCCATTATATTTCTTAGAGAAGAATTGTGAAAGACCGTTTATACCAGAAAGTTGAATTTTTCTTAGTAAAATAGTTTCTAATAGGTCATCATAATGATGACCAAAAAAAATATTCTTAATTCCATTTTTTTTTGAATAATTGGTTATTAAATTAATTCTTAATTCTCTAGAATTTTTTTGAAAATTATACTTTTTTAATTTAGATCCTAATTTGTAAATTTTAAGATTATATATTTTATTTAAATCGTATAGGTTAACAATACTATCAATTTCTTTAGAGCTCTCTGATCTCGATTCATGATCAAAAATTACAATATGTATATTTTTTTTATTTATGAAATTTTTATTTATAAGATCAAATAAAACAGTGCTATCGACTCCTCCTGATAACGCTATTGCTATAGGCTCTTCATATAGAATATTATTTTGATGGAAATATTCCTTTATAAATTTGTTTTTTATACTTATTTTATCAATCAATAATTAGTCCGCACCCTTGCATTTCTTGCAAGGCTTTAGAATCTTCAGTAACACCCGGTTGGTCATCGTATTCTTCTGAAAATATAATTTCTTCAATTATAAGACAAGAATTTTCCTTGTCTCCAATTTCGATTAGAGATTTAGCTAACCAAAAATAATTGTCAGTTTTAAATTTCACTATAGCTGAAAAATCCCTATGTCTAATTCCAAAATATTTTACAGCCTCTATAAATTGGTTTTGCAAGAAATAAGTCCTGCCTAATAAATAATAAGCTTCACTCAAAACCTCATTGTTATCAGAGGAAGATTCTGTAATTTGTATAAAAATTTTTATAGCGCTATCATTATTTCCAGTCATCATGTAATTTTTTGCGACCATCATCTCTTCTATGACATCAAAGGGAGTTTTAAAGTTTTTTTGAGGATTATCTTTTTTTGAAGCGGATTGGTTTATTTCTATCTCATTTAGTTTAAATTCTTGATCAATTTCTTTGACTTTCTCATTTTCAATATCATTTAAGTTTAATTCTCCAAGTAACTGATTTTCATTTTTTCCAGATATTATATTAGAAGATTCAACTTCTAGTGATATTACGTCGTCATTTGTTGCATTTGACAAAGTTACATTATTTTTATTTAGATAGAGTGAATAAAGATCACTAATTTTAATTTCTAGCTCTTCTAATCTTGAATTAATATTTTTTAAAGTATTTTCAATATCTAAAATTTTTGCAGAACTACTGTAACTCTGATCAGATGAGTTACCTTGAACTGTTTCATTTTCTGAATTTGAGTAAACAAATTTTTGTAAATCTTGAACATCTTTACTAAGTCGATCTACATCATTTATTAATTTTAAGTTAACCTCTTCTGAACACAGAAGGTTAAATAAAGATAAAAATATAATTGTGAATAATATCTTCATTTGTTTAACGCCTCATCTCATAAAAAATGAGGCGATAAGAAATCTATTACTTTGTAATTGCTGTTACTGCTCTTCGGTTTTGACTCCAGGCAGAATCCGTTGAACCTATAACTTCAGGTCTTTCTTTTCCAAAACTAACGGTGTTCATTCTTGTTGTTTTTATACCTGAATCAGCTAGATAGCTAAATACAGCATTAGATCTTTTGGCGCCAAGAGCTAAGTTATATTCTCTTGTACCTCTTTCGTCAGCATGACCTTCAATGGTGATGTCAACTTCAGAGTATTGTTTTAGCCAAGCCGTTTGTGCGTCAAGTGTAGATTGAGCATCAACCGTAAGTTCAAAACTGTCAAATTCGAAGAATACTCTGTCCCCTACATTGACAATTAAATCTTCTTGAGATCCAGCAACAATACTATTGCCACCAGCATTTTTTTTTGTACCTGCGCAAGAAGTAAGTATCAAGCCAGAAACCATTATAATAAAAAGTTTTTTTAACATATTATTCTCCGCGTATTTATAAAACTATAGTCTTACTTAGATTAATCATCAAATCAGAGCTAAATCAAGCAATAAATTAAGCATTATATGTTGGCTTTCCTTAATAAATATGAGATTTTTAAAGCAAAGGAGACCACGAAGGGTCAGAACCGTCTCTCGGAGTGGGGATTAAGCGTTCATTAAATCCTGTAATATCAATAAAATGTATTGATGTTTCGCCTCCCGTTCCATCTTCTCTAGATTTTTGTTGCCTATAAAATATTAAATATCTCCCATTTGGCGACCATGCTGGTGATTCTAATGAAAAATCTTTTACAATTACTCTTTCATTTAATCCAATGGTGTTCATAATTCCAATATGGAATGCGCCTTGGGTAAGCTTAGTGAATGCTATTTGATCTCCTCGTGGAGACCAAACTGGATTCCCGTAGACACCCTTACCTCTACTAATTCTTTTAATATTACTTCCATCTGAATCCATTGTGTAAAGTTGTGGGTAGCCACCTCTATCTGAATTAAATACAATTTTTTTACCATCAGGAGAAAATGAAGGTGATGTATCTATGCCAGGATCGTTAGTAAGTCTTTTCACAATTCTAGTATTTAAATTCATTAAGTAGACTTCTGTATTTGCTGTCTTAGGATCAGAGAATGACATTACTATAGATTGGCTATCTGGAGAAAATCGAGGCGCAAATGTCATCCCAGGAAAATCACCAACAATTTCTCTAATTCCGGTTTTGAGATTATAAATATAAACTCTGGGCATATTTTCTTCATACTCCATATAGGTTATTATTTGATTATTTGGAGCAAATCTAGGGGTTAAAACTAAGTTTTTACCATTAGTTAAATACTGATGACTATCAGGATGTCCATCTTGATCCATTATTGCAAGTCTTTTAACTCGTTCTTTGAGTGGGCCGACTTCAGATATATAAACAATTCTAGTATCAAAATATCCTGATTCTCCAGTAATTCTTTCATACACTAAGTCGCTTATTTTATGCCCTAGCCTTCTTAATAAATTTATGTTTGGGATTGACATCTTGACTGCTTTAATTTCTTGACCAGCTAGAACATCATACAATCTCAGTCTTACTGAGTAGGCATTATCAATTTTTTTTATATCGGCACTTAATAAAAATTGTGCATTAATAATCTTCCAATCTTCAAATCTAGGAACTTTCTCTACTAAATTGCCTTTTTGTATATAGAGGCTATCATCAACAGTATAAAAAAGTCCTGAATTAGTTAAGTTTTTAGAAATAATATCTCTTAATATTTTTCCATTTTTGGAGATTACTTCATTTTCTCCATAAAAATTTGTTATAGCAATAGGTGTTGGCTCTACTTTTCCCTGAGATATAGTAATATCTAGCGCAGCAAAAACATTTGTAGAGAAAAATATTATAAATAGATTTAAAAGTAATTTTTTTTTCATAATTTAAAAATAATATAGCACATAATTATGATGTTTTTTTTAATAAAAATTTATGCTTGGTCAAACATCCAACTAAAATCAAAAGTAAAATTAATCTCTTTCCACATTTCATATTTATCTTCAGGAAGCATTAGAGTTGAGCAATTCGGATGATTAAACGCCCTAAGAGCCGCTTCTCCAGCTGTTCTATAGTAAGAATCTGTAAGCATTTTGGCTGTATTTTTGATGTTAGCTTCCCTAACAGTCCTGTCAGGATTAACTAAAATTTGAACTTGAATTTTAATTTTTTCTAATTCTTTGGCGCCAGCCGGGACAGTGTAACAAGAAATTAACTGTTGCGTCAGTAAATCCACTTCTGAAATAGTCATCTCCTCCCCAACTTCATCTGTAAAGACTTCAGACTGCGATTCCTCAGTTGCTTCTTGTTCCTTTTTAAAATCTTTACTCTCTTGTTCGATATCTTTTAAAACCTTACTTACGTTAAATGACTTCTTTTTAGGTTTAGTTTCCAAAACAACTTTTACTTCCGGTTTTTCGATAATCTCTTTTGGTTTTGGCTTGTTCTTGAGTTTAATTTCAAAATCATTTTTGGCTTCAGTTGACTTTTCGATGATAGTTTTTTCAGGTTTTGTTTTTTTTTCAATAACAAAGTTACTTTCTTCTTCTACTGACTCACTAGCAAGAATTTCTTCTTTAGCTTCTATTTGATCAGTCTCTTTGATTATTTCTTTCTCTATTTCTTGAATTTGCTCAACCATATCTGGAATAACTTCGTTCACCTTTTGCTTAAATTCAGGCGCAGAAGTTTTATCTTCAATGATGAACATTTCAACTGGAAGTATTAGGGGGACATCTATAATTTTATCTTCATTAAATGATAGACTGACCATAGGTAATAAAAAAAGAATATGTGCCAGGACTGATAGAAAAGTAAAAGTGTTATCTTTCTTTTGATAAAAAAAATTCTCGAGATAGAATATGGTTTGTTTAAATGGGTTGAAAAATTTTTGTATATACAAAATTATTTAATCAGGTTTTTTTGTAACAAGAGCTATTTTTAAAAACCCAGAAGTATTTAAAGCTCCAAGTACTTGCATGACTTCTCCATAATTTATATCTGTATCTGCTCTAAGAAAAATTCTAATATCACTGTTGTTGCCTGCAACTGCCCTAACTTTAGATATCAATTCATCAAAAATAATTATCTCATCTCCAATAAAAATTTCATTATTTTCATTTAAAGTAATTTCCAAAGGTTCTCTCTGAGCGTCTAAAGATTGTGATTCAACTTTTGGGAGATTGATTGGAACACCCACTGTTAATAAAGGCGCCGTAACCATAAAAACAATTAGCAAGACTAGCATCACATCAACCATTGGAGTTACGTTTATTGCAGAAACTGGACGATGTTTTTTTCGCATTAACTCACTTGTCTTGAAATAATGTTTACTAAATCTTTTCCAAAATTCTCAACTTCAGAAAGATAGTTGTCAATTCTAGCTGTTATTAGATTATAGAAGGCGGTCGAAGGTATGGCTACAAACAAACCGAGCGCTGTAACAAAAAGTGCTTCAGCTATACCGGGGGCAACCACAGCTAAATTCGTATTTTGCGCTATCGCAATTGCCTGAAAGCTATGCATAATTCCCCATACAGTGCCAAATAATCCAATAAAGGGAGCGACGGATCCAGATGAAGCTAGAAAAGATAAGCCTCTATTTAATTTTGATTCTTCATTGCTAACACTTAACTCTAGAGCTGTTTCTAATCTTTGAATTAAAAAACTATCAGTTTTTGTTTTTGATTTTGAAGATTTATCATACTCATCCATTATATTCTTAAAAGTTAGAGAAAAACTTTCCTCTTCAAAATCGTCAATTTGCTCATGGAGCTCATCTAAAGTTACGCCAGACCAAAAATGATTTTCGAATTTTTTAGAGATACGTTTCATTTTACTAATAGTAAATATTTTTTGGACGATAATTTTCCAAGACTGAACAGAAAAACCTAAAAGCAAAAGAATTACAAATTTTACAATCCAGTCAGATTTAAAAAACATGGAAAACATAGAAAAATCCACTGAACCTTTCATTGATGCTAAATTAATTACTTCATTTTCCATTTATTCAATCTCCTTAATGTTATTAGTTATTTTTGAAACTGCTTCAAAGTCATCAGAATGAACCATAATCCAAAAACCTGGCCTATTTTTTTCACAAAGCGCGATCACTGGTATTTTTTTTTCTTTATCAGCGTAGACTTTAGTATCATCCCAAAGCTTAACAGCAGAATGTTTAGCTCTTAATTTACATTCAATAAACAACTCTTTATGTATTACATCAGCATGAGTGACTTTTGAATTTATCCCACTCAAAGCATTTCTTATTCCTCCAAAAAATTTGGATACTAAACGCTCTCTATTTTTCCAAGCTTTATCAGGCATCTGATTCTCCTATTAATTTACTATCAAAATCTAGATTAGAGAAACAGTTTTGAACATCATCATTATCTTCTAAATCATCAGATAGCTTCAAAAGCCTCTCAAGATCTTCTCTAGAAGTTATTTCTACATTGACATTAGACTTCCAAATTAACTTGGCGCTCTCTACTTCTAATTGTTTCTCTTGAACAAATTTTTCAACAGTAAATAAATTTTCTAATTTACAATAAAGATAAGTTTCTTCTGCTTCTAAAGTATAATCTTCAACACCAATTTCAATTAACGCCTCCATTAAATCATCTTTAAGATTAGACTTAACAATCACTTCACCTACTTTATCAAAGTTATAACTAACACTTCCCGTTTCGCCTAGGTTCCCACCGTTTCTTGAAAAGATTGTTCTGATTTCAGTGGCAGTTCTATTTTTATTATCAGTTAAAGCCTCTACAATAAAAGCTGTTCCATAAGGACCATAACCCTCGTACCTTATTTCTGAATAATCAGCAGTATCGGTATTATTTTTATTAATAGCTCTTTCAATATTGTCTTTTGGCATATTAACACTTCGAGCATTATTCATTGCAAGTCTTAATCTTGGATTTTTCTCAGGATCAGGACCTCCAAGTTTTGATGCAATCTGGATTTCTCTTCCTATTTTCCCAAACTGTTTCGCTCTTTTTTTATCTTGTGCCCCTTTACGAAACTGAATATTTTTAAATTTTGAATGACCCGCCATTTTTTAAAACTCTTCTCTATTGAGAATTCCTCCAATTAGAATCGACTTGATGGAGATTGCCTCTGAGCTAGATTCTTTTTTTATTATAATACCCGAAATAGTAGCCTCATTTTCTGCAGGTTCTAATCTATTAGAATTTATACCAGTTCGCATTCTTTTTATGGCGTTTTCTTTCTTCATGCCTATTATTGAGTCATAGTCGCCTGTCATTCCAATATCTGTTTTGAATGCTGTACCTCTAGGAAGTATTCTAGCGTCCGCGGTAGGAATATGAGTATGTGTCCCATAAATACCTGTAAATTTTCCATCGTAATGGTGGCCAATCCCATTTTTTTCAGAAGTAGCTTCTCCGTGCACTTCTAGAAATGAGTAATCCGCCTTACCCGCATCAAGAAGAGATATGATTTCTGTATCCAGACTATAAAAAGGATCATTTAAGGGTAAATTAATAAATAATTTTGTATGAACCTGGCAGACCAATATCTTTTCTCCATTAGTATGATCAAATATTTTATAGCCTTTGCCTGGAGAGTCATTTAAAAAGTTAAGAGGCCTAACAATAGAATGATTTGGATTAGCTTCCATATAGTCGATTATCTCAATTTTGTCCCAAGCATGATTTCCTAAAGTTACAACGTCTGCTCCCATGGTAATCAGTTCTTCATATATTTTTGGAGTTAAGCCAAATCCCGCAGCCGAATTCTCGGCATTAATAATAGTGAAATCAATATCAAATTTTTTCTTTATTTCAGATAAATGTGTACGTAGTGCATTTCTTCCCACCCTACCAACTACATCACCTATCATTAAGAAATTCATAATTATATTTTATTAGTTTCTGTACAAATAAAATCTACCTTTTGATCATACTCTTCTTGAAAACTTTCATCACATTGTTGCATATCAAAAGCTGCAAGAATAGTGAAAAAATTTTTATTTTTTTCTTTAAATTTTTCTATTGTTCTATCAAAAAAACCACCACCATAGCCAACTCTATATTTCTCTAAATTAAAAGCTGAGCAAGAAACAACAATCGCATCTGGCTCTAGAGAAGGAGAATGAATAGGCTCGTAAATTCCACCGTAACCTTTTACAACATTGTGAGCCTGATGACTGAAAATTTTATAATCTAATGGAACAGATTTACTTTTAACAACTGGTAGAGTTACATTAATTTTATTAGTTTCCAAATCAGAACAGAGGTCCAGTACTTCAACTTCATTATCAAATGGATAAAATAAGCCAACGGAATTAATATTAGAAGAGCTAGTTAAGATTTTTAAGATACTATTATTTATTATTTTTGACTTAGCTATTAACTCGTCTCTACTTAACTTTTTTCTTTTTGTAAGAAATGTTTGTCTTATAAGAGTTTTATTCAATTGGAATTTCTGAATCTAATCTATCTATAATAGCATCAATTGTTTTTTTTAAATACAAATTTTCTTCTTGCAATTTAGCTATAGTATTTTCATAGAGTAATTTATTATTAAGAGACTCTTTTAAAATCATTTCCTTATTAATATTTTCTTCTGTATATTTTAAAAAAGCAATAAAAACTGAAGTTAAAAAGGGAACACTTTCTCTTTTTTCATTATCAATGAGTCCGCTGATTTTAAGCGCAAGCTCTTTAACAACATTTATATTGTTATCTGAGCATTGTATTCTTAAAGGTCTACCAGCTATGTTAATATTTAGATTAGGCATCACTATCTATATTGATTAAGACTTCCTCTATTTTACTAGTTGCCTGCTCTATTAATTGGTTTTTTTGATCTATTTCTCTTTTTTTATTTTCCACTTCCTGCTCTAATTCGGCCTGCCTTGTTTCTAAATAATCAACTTTTAGTTTATTCTCAGAAAGTCTTTGTTCGAGTTCTTTCGATAAATTTCTAAAAGATTTGAGTTTATCAACTAATTGGTCTATTTTGTTTGTGATTTGTTGTTGAATGTCATCCATTGTTTAATTTATAAGTATATCCGAAAGTTATTCCATTGAAAAATTATCGCGAACTTGCAAATTGTATAAGATTTTTATCAATAGATGCCGTTCAAAGAGCAAAATCAGGTCACCCAGGTATGCCGATGGGTATGGCAGATATAGCAACCGTGCTTTTTCAAGATTATATAAATTTTAATCCGGCAGATCCTGATTGGTCTTTTAGAGATAGATTCGTCTTATCGAACGGACACGGGTCTATGTTGCTCTACTCTCTTCTTTATTTAACTGGTTATAAAAAGATGACTCTAGAGCAAATTAAAAATTTTAGACAATTAGGGTCGATTACAGCTGGGCATCCAGAATATGAACCTGATGTAGGAATAGAAATTACTACAGGGCCCCTAGGTCAAGGTATAGCTAATGCTGTAGGTATGGCTCTTGCACAAAAAAATCTAGCTGCAAAACTTAAATTAAAATTTTGTCCTAAAGTGTATGTTTTTTGTGGTGACGGTTGTTTACAAGAGGGGATAAGCCAGGAGGCTATAAGCCTAGCAGGTCACTTACAGTTAGATAACTTAATTTTAATTTATGATAATAATAAAATTAGTATTGATGGTTCAACAGATTTATCTTTTTCAGATAATACCAATCTAAGATTTGAGTCAGTTAACTGGAATGTCTCTAGCGGAGATGGGCATAATTTTACAAGTATTAAAAAAAATCTTGATAAAACTCTTAAATCAAAAAAACCTACATTATTGAATTTTAAAACTACTATAGGTTTTGGTTCACCGAATAAATCTTCCAAAGCATCGTCACATGGGTCACCTCTAGGTGATGAAGAAGTAGTCAAGACAAGAAAGCAACTAAATTGGAAATTTGGAAATTTTATAATACCTAAGTCGTTATTAAAGACATGGGGACTGAGCCATAAGAGGTGTATGTCTTTTTATCAATCATCTAAAAAATATGAAAAAAAAATCAAAGAATTTAAATCTAAGAATGATTTAACTAAGCTATTTGATAAAATCAAAAAAGACGTTATTAAATTTACTGATAAGCAAGCTACGAGAAAATCATCTGAAGTTATCATAGACTATTTAAGTAAATCTCAATCTATAATTGGCGGCTCCGCAGATTTAACTGGATCAAATCTCACTAAAGGAAAGGCAATGAGTATTGTTGATAAAAAAAATCTAGGGGGTCAGTATATTCACTTTGGTGTGAGGGAGCATGGTATGGCTGGTATTATGAACGGTGTTGCTTCCACAAATTTCTTTAAAATTTTTTCAGGAACTTTTCTCAGTTTCGCAGATTACATGAAGCCAAGTTTAAGGTTAGCTGCTTTAATGAAAATTGATCCTATTCTTGTCTTCACTCACGATTCAATTGGATTAGGCGAAGATGGGCCAACCCATCAACCGATCGAGCAAATTAATATGCTGCGGTCCATCCCTAATAGCAATGTGTTTCGTCCTGCAGATTTATTGGAGACTGCTTTATGTTGGGAGGCAGCAATTAAAATAAAAAATGGACCTTCTTTTCTTTGTCTTTCCAGACAAAACCTACCACAAATTTCAAATAATTTAGTAAAAATTAAAGATTTTAAAGGCGCATATGTCATTGATCAGAATAGTAAAAAAAATCAAATAACAATTATTGCCACTGGATCAGAGGTTTCTTTAGCAATTGAAACTTCAAAAATCTTGTTAGAAAATAAGATTTCATCAAAAGTTATCTCCATGCCATCTACATCGTTATTTGAAAAACAGTCATCATTATTCCAAAAGAATTTACTTAATTCTTCATCTGGTGAAATATTTGTTATTGAGGCTGGGTCTACCATGTATTGGAATACATTGACAAAAAAAGAAAATATTTTTGGTATAGATGATTTTGGCTCTAGTGCCCCTGCCAACCAAGTTTACAAAAGGTTTGGATTAGATTCAAAAACAATTTCAAAAAACATAATGAAAGGTATTAAAAAAAATAAATGAGTAGAAAAAAAGTAGCTATAAACGGCTTTGGCAGAATTGGAAGATTAGTATTTAGAGCTTTTATTGAAAGACATAAAGAGTTTTCTGATGATTATGAAATTACTCATATAAACGATCTTGCTGATATAGATTCAAATATTCATTTATTAAAATATGACAGTATTCATGGAAAAATGCCTTTTGAAATCTTCAAAATTAGTGACAGTGAGTTTAGTATAGCCGGAAAAAAAATAACTGTTTCTGCAGAGAGAGATCCTAAGAATTTAAAATGGTCTGAAAAAAATATTGATATTGTGATGGAGTGTACAGGTATATTTGCAACAAAAGAAAAATCGTTAGCTCATATTCAAAGTGGTGCTTCTAGAGTAGTAGTTTCAGCACCTTGCACTGAGGCCGATATAACAATTGTTCAAGGGGTTAATCATTCAATTTTATCTTCTGATCATATTGTAATATCCAATGCCTCTTGCACAACAAATTGTTTAGCTCCTGTTGCCCATGTTATTGACAACGAGTTTGGAATTAAATCAGGATACATGACAACTATTCATTCTTTTACAGGAGATCAAAGTACGGTAGATACTTTTCATAAAGATTTAAGAAGAGCCAGGGGTGCGTCTCAAAATATTATACCTACTAGTACTGGAGCCGCCAAAGCTGTTGGATTAGTTCTACCTAATCTTAAAGGAAAATTAGATGGAACCGCTATTAGAGTTCCCACTCCTAATGTTTCATTAGTTGATTTCAAATTTAATACAAATAAAGAAATTACTGTTGATACTCTTAATGCGAAATTTAAAGAATACGAAACCTCTTCCCTAAAAAATATATTAGGTCTTGATATAGAGCCTAAAGTCTCTTCGGACTACATTCATGATTCAAGAAGTTCTATTTTGGACCTCACTGAAACTACTGTAATTTCTCCTACTTTTGGAAGGATTATGACATGGTATGATAATGAATGGGGCTTTTCAAATAGAATGCTTGAGACTACAAAGCAAGTGTGTAAATTATAATTATGAAAACTACATCGATCGTCAAAAAAATATTATCCTCATACGAAAATGAAAATTTTGGTGTTAGGACAAATTTATCAAGAATATTAATGCATGGCAAACTGGCGGGGACTGGAAGATTGATTATATTGCCTGTCGATCAAGGTTTTGAACATGGTCCTGATAGAAGTTTTGCTATTAACCCTGATGCGTATAACCCAACTTATCATTATCAATTAGCAGTTGATGCTGGTCTAAACGCCTACGCTGCACCTCTAGGTATGCTTCAAGCTGGGGTAGGGAGTTTTTATGGACAAATACCAACTATATTGAAGATTAATAGTTCTAATACATTAGCGTCATCTATAGATCAAGCTGTGACAGGAACAGTTGATGATGCGGTTAAAATGGGATGTAGTGCTATTGGATTTACAATTTACCCTGGTTCTGACCATAACTTTGACTTAATGGAAGAGTTCAGAGAACTTTCTAAAGAGGCAAAAGATAAAGGTCTTGCAGTTGTTTTATGGGCTTATGCTCGCGGAGAGAAAATTTCAAAGCAAGGTGAAACTGCAATCAATATAATTTCATATGCTGCGCATATGTCAGCTCTCTTGGGTGCCAATATTATCAAAGTTAAACTACCTACTGATTTCATTGAAGACGACCCTACAAAAGTTGTTTTTGAGAATAAATTAATTGAGATAGCTACTTTAAAAGAAAGAGTTGCTCATATAAAAAAGGCAGCTTTTGATGGAATGCGAATCGTAATATTTTCTGGTGGAGATACTAAAGACGACAATGCTTTAATGGAAGAAATTAAAGCTATTCATCTCGGTGGCGGTAATGGTTCTATTATAGGGCGTAATTGCTTTCAAAGAAAAAGAGAAGATTCTCTTAAACTTCTTAATCAAATGATTGATATTTACAAATCTTAATGAAGATAGGAGCAAACGAATTAAAAGTTGGTAATATTATTGAGCATAATAACACTCTATGGAAAGTTGGTAAACTTTCTCATACTCAACCCGGTAAAGGTGGGGCTTACGTTCAAGCTGAATTGAAAAATATTTTAAATCAATCTAAACTAAATGAGAGATTTAGAAGTTCAGAATCTATAGAAAGAGTTCGTTCAGAACAAATTGAACATCAGTTTTTATTTAGAAGCGGGGATGAATTTACTTTTATGAATAACTTAAATTATGAACAAATAATTCTTACCAAAGAAATAATTGATGATAATACAGCTAATATTTTAGAAGACGGCATGACTGTAATTATTGAATCATTTGATGAAAAGCCGCTCAATGTAAAACTTCCAGACCACGTAATATTAGAAGTTTTAGAAACTGAAGCTGTAATTAAAGGTCAAACCGTTTCTTCGTCCTATAAACCTGCTCTTTTACAAAGAGATATAAGAACAACCGTACCTGGTCATATTGAAGTAGGTGATAAAATTAAACTAAACACTAAAGATTTTACTTATATAGAAAAATATAAATAATACTTCAATGGCATTAGTACCCCCTATTATTACCGTGATGGAAAAAGCATGTAAGAATGCATCTAAATCTCTTATAAGGGATTTTGGAGAACTTGAAAAATTACAGATATCAAAAAAAGATATGAACGACTTTGTATCTTCTGCTGACATTAAATCCTCTAGATCTATTTCCTATAGTCTCAGCAAAGATAAGCCTGATTTTTTACAAATAGATGAAGAAACTTTTAAAACTTCTGATATTGAAAAACTAAATCAAGATAAGCCTTTATTCATAATTGACCCATTAGACGGTACTTTGAATTTTATGCATGGTATTCCCTTTTTTGCTATCTCAATCGGACTAGTAGTAAGAAAAGAAATTATAGCTGGGGTTATTTATAATCCTATATTGAATGAATTTTTTTGGGCTCACAAAGGCTCAGGTTCTTGGTTGAACGGAACAAGAATTAGAGTTTCAAATAGAAGGCATTTAGAAGATTGTATGATTGCTACTGGCTTCCAAATTAAACATAAAGAATCTCTTCCTAGTTACTTTAAGGAATTTATTGCTGTTGGAGCTAAAGCTGGTATACGCAGATTAGGATCTGCCGCCTTAGACCTTGCATATGTTGCAAATGGTAAGTTTGATGGATACTGGGAACACAATCTTAATATGTGGGATATTGCCGGTGGTATCATTATAGTCAAAGAAGCAGGAGGAATAGTGGTTAATGAAAAAGGTAAAAGTTTTGATTTCACTAATGATTCATGCATTATTGCAAGCAATACTGGCATTTATGAAGAATTAATTAAAAATATATAACTATTTACTTGATTTTTACTCTCTAGATATCTATTTTCCTTAACACCATGAAAGAAAAAATACACCCCGACTACCACGAAATTACAGTTCAAAGAACTGATGGCTCAACCTATACAACAAGATCTACTTGGGGTAAAGCTGGAGATACAATGAAACTTGAAATCGACCCTTTGACTCATCCTGTTTGGAATAAAGGTTCTGGAAAAATGATTGACTCTGGAGGAAGAGTTGCAAGATTTGAAAAGAAGTATAAATCATTTAAGATTTAGTTTTATATATAAATATGGAAAATAAACCTTTAATGCCTCTTGCTACAGCTGTTTGGCTCGTAGACAATACATCCCTAAGTTTTTCTCAGATTTCAAAATTTTGTCAACTTCATGAACTTGAAGTACAAAGTATTGCGGATGGAGAAGAGGCCTATAACATGAAGGGTCTTAATCCAATTGCAAGCGGGCAACTTACTAAAGATGAAATACAAAGATGTGAGAAGGATCCTAACGGTGAATTAACACTTCAAAAACATAAAAGTCAAAATATCCGCATTAGATCTAATACAAAGAAATATCTTCCTCTCTCTATCAGGAGTGAAAGACCTAAAGCGATCGCATGGTTAATTAGAGAATATGGAAAAATATTGTCAGATACACAAATCGCAAAACTTTCAAGTTCAACAAAACCAACTGTAGCAAATATTCGTGCGGGAAATCAATCTCAGCCAATTTCTGAATTTAGGAATCCTACAGATTTAGGTCTATGCACGTACGAAGAATTAGAGAATCTGGTTGATAAAGGGCAAAGGAAAGCGGAACGTGATCAGAAAGCCAAAGAAAAATCTAAAAATACTAACTCTTCTTTGTAAAAAATAAATAAACCTCACCTAAAGTAATTCCAAATTTTTTCATAGTTGCTTTATTAAATACTCTTTTTGAATCTTGCATTATTAGCCAATCATCAAATTTAACATTCATAATTCCATCTTTGTATTTTAATTTAAGAGTATAATGCCAATTAACAGCGTTACCTGACCTTTCACCTTTCGCAATACCTTTGATATCTGAAGATTCACCTTGATAAGTTGTTTCAGAAGTTTTAGTAATTATCCATTTACGAAATTCTTCTTCACCATCATCATAGAGAAATGTTTCATTTAAAGTAAATATTTCTCCATCTTGAATACCTTCCATTTCAACAGTAAACTGTCTTTTGACCTTACCGAATCTATCAATAAATAAACCAGAGGCAGAGGTTTTACCTAAGAAATATTCTTCAATTTTAAAAACTGGAACATTATTTGAGAAGTCATTTAATTTCATATTACTACATCCTATCAAAGCTAAAAAAAGAGAAAAAAAAATAATATTTCTTATGAATAGCATACTTTTAATTACGAGTAATTTTAAATTTAGATCTATGATTTAGTAAAATCAATTTGACAGACATCAATAGTTTTAGCTTTAAATCCTCCGTAACAGTATGAAAGATAAAAATTCCAGGTTCTCTTAAATTCATCTGTAAAACCAAGTGTTTTTAAATTATTCCATTTTTTGTTGAAGTTGTCACTCCAAATTAGGAGAGTCTTGGAGTAACTATCAGCCATTTTTCTATTTAGATTAAATTTGAAATTTAAATTTTTAGCAATTTTGTCTAGCTCATTAATTGAAGGTAACATGCCCCCAGGGAAAATATATTTTTGAATAAAATCAATCTTATTAGCATAGTTTTTAAAGTATTTATTATCAATGACTATAGTTTGCATAGAAAAAATTCCTTTAGGTATTAATAAATCACGAATTTTAGAAAAAAAGACGTTCCAAAACTCAATGCCAACAGCTTCAAACATCTCAATAGAGTAAACTCTATTATATTGACCTAAGTGTTCTCTATAATCCCTATAAATTACATTCAAATTATTTTCATATCCAAGTAATTTTGATTTTTCAGAGACATAATCAAATTGTTTTTTAGAAATTGTTAAAGTATCAACTTTAATATTTGGGAATTTATTTAATAAATAAAAAGCAAAGCTCCCCCAGCCTGAACCTATTTCCAACACCCTATCTCCTGATTGAGGAATATTATTACTTATTAAACTTTCAAATTTTTTTATCTGAGCTTCTGATAAAGTTTCATTCCCATTTTTAAAAAAACCAGAAGAATATGTCAAAGAGTCATCTAGCCAAGTTGTATAAAACTGATTTCCAAGGTCATAGTGAGAATGAATATTTTTTTTACTTTGTTTAATAGAATTTTTGGTTTTGAACTGATGAGACTTGGAAATAAAACGAAAAAAAAATGAACCATCCATTTCATCATCAAAAGCTAAACCATTAAGAGCTCCAAATTCTAAAAATTCACTTAAATTATTTACTTCAAATTTTCTATTAATATACGCTTCGCCCAAACCCACAGAACCTCTAAGATATAGATCCCAAAGCATAGAAGTACTATGAATTTTCATTTCTATTTTAGGTCCATTATTTTGACCTTGGAAATAATAATCTTTATTTCTAAATTTTAATTTTAAAGATCCATAATCAATTTTTGAACATAGCTTATTTACATAATTATTAATAAATTTACTAAACATATTATTATTCTACGTTGACTCTGTTGTTTAGATTTTTAGAATTATTGAAAAATTTAGATTTTTTAAAAAATAACCTCATTGCTTGATAATGTATCAACAAAATGACTTTAAAAGTGGAAAAAATATTTCTAAGAAAAAAATAACCTAAACTGGATTTTTCTATTGGTTTTAACTTTATATCAAGAGATGCGAAGAAAATATTTTTGTTATTCATATCAAATTGCTGAATTTTACAAGTAATATCATTTTTATTAGTCACATTTAGAGAAATTTCATAATGACAATCCATCTCAATAAATGGAGAAACATACATACTTTTTTTAAATTTCTTATTATGAAAGTTGCCTATATCTAAATAATGTACTTGGTCACCAAAGGTATTTTTAACTTCATAAATTACTGCTATTAGTTTTTTATTGGTATCCAAATACAGATAGAAGCTTATTGGATTAAATGAATAACCTATAATTCTAGGTATGCTAAGAAACATTACTGAATTAAAATTAAATGAATGTTTAATTGCTATATCTTTTGAAAATTTATAAATTGATTTATCTTTTGTTCTGTACCCATGATTTATACTAGATACTGAAAAGATATTGAACTTGTTAATAGAGAAAATTTTACTAGAAAGAGGTAATTTTTTTAAATTTAAAAGTAGATATGGAGCACTATATGCAAAATAATTTTTAGAATCTTTATTTCGCGAGTGAATAATTTTTCCATTTCCATAAGAATTATTATTTGTTATTTCCATAATATTCTCGATGTATCTGAATTATCAAAATTTTGATTAAATTTAATTTGCATTTTTTTACATACTTTAATAGCTGACTGAATTCCATCTTCATGAAATCCATATCCCAAATAACTACCAACATAATAGCAGTTATTAATACCTTGAATATTTCCAATTTCTTTTTGTGCGTTAGTACTTTCACTTGATATTACAGGGTGATCATAGTACGTCTGATATGAAATATTATCTTTAAAATTTTGATTTAATGAAACAAAAATATTTTTTTTAGTTTGAAGATCCTGAAGCATATTCATCCAATATGTTAATGTGAAATTTTTATTTTTATCAGTAAAGAAATTCCAACTAGACCAAGTTCCTTTATGTCTAGGCATAGTAGAAGTGTTTCGATGAAGTTGGACATGATTTTTTTGAAATTTAAATTTAGAAAGTATTCTCATTTCCTTATCAGACCATGAAGATATCAATTTAAGAAATTGATTGGGCGGAGCAGCAAAGATAATCTTATCGAAATGATTGGAAGATTCATTATTAATGATATCCACACCATTTTCATTAATAATTATTTTTTTAATTTTAGATGATAAATTAATATTCATTTTTGTCTTAGCTATTATTTTTTTAACATAATTTTTTGAGCCTTTTTTTACAGTTTTCCACTGAGGTCTATCTATAAAATTAAATAATTTATGATTTTGAAAAAAAGATACGATATTTGATAATGGTTGTTTCATTGATAACTCATTTGGAGTTGACCAGATACTTGATATAAGAGGTAATAAGTGGAAATCTATAAATGCTTTAGAATAATTATTCTGTACACAATAATCCTCTATAGTAATATTTGGAACAGATGAATTTTTTTGAAATTTTTTATAAAATCTAAAAATATCTTTAATCATCAAGTAAAAAGAAGGTTTTATTAAATTTGATTTATCACTTATTAACGAGGCTAAACTACCTCCACCATATTCAAATGATTGATCAGGACTATAAAAACTAAATGACATGTCACTATCAACAGTTTCTACTTCAAGTTCATTAAATAATTTAATTAAGTTAGGATAGGTATGACTGTTAAAGACTATAAACCCAGTATCAACAGGAATATTAATATCATCAACTTTGACAGTCCTAGTATTAGCATGCCCACCTATGTAATCATTTTTTTCAAATAATGTAACTTCGTATTGATGTTGAGCAAAATAAGCAGTACTTAAGCCAGCTATTCCAGATCCAATAATTGCTATTTTTTCCTTCATATAAATTATTTGATTTTGGGATTAATTTCTTTGAAAGCTTCTAATGCTTTATTTCTAGATACGTCTAATTGCACTATTGGTAATTGATACTTTTTTTCTTCAATTAATTTGTCTAATAACTCAGGATGTAACCAAGGTTGGAAAATATTTTTAGCTTTACTTAAAATTTTTAATTGAGGTAAAAACTTAAGAATAAATATTGCCTCTGAGTCGAATTTTTCACTTTGCAGTATTGGGTTAAATATTCTGAAATATGGAGCTGCATCTGCGCCACAACCGGTTACCCACTGCCATCCTGCAGGATTACTAGCTTCATCATAGTCGAGCAAACAATCTTGAAAGTAATTCTCACCTTCATGCCAATGAATTCGCAAATTTTTCACTAAAAAGCTCCCAACTATCATTCTTAAACGATTATGCATCCAGCCCTCTTCATACAGCTGCAGCATTGCAGCGTCAACAATAGGAAAACCAGTTTGTCCTTTTTTCCATGCCTGAAATTGTTTATCATTTTTAATCCAAGGAAATTTTTCAAATTTCTTATTGATAGGTTTGATTTTTAAATCTTCGGTATAAAATAATAGAGTATAAGCAAACTCTCTCCAGCCAATCTCAGCTAAATAATTTAGAACTGACTCATTATTAATTTTATTTTTTTTAATTTTTTCAACTATAACTCTTGGGGATATTTCACCAAATTTAAGATGGGGAGATATTCTAGATGTTTGGTCAACACCAGGCCTATCTCTGTTAATCTTATACTCATCAATATCTTTTATTAAGTATTGGTCTATTTTTTCTAAAGCACTTTTTTCTCCAGGGACCCAGTATTGTTCAAATTTTTCATACCACTTCTTGGATGGAAGGAAGTTAAATTCTTTTAATTGTTCTTTATGGGCAATAGGAATTATTTTTTTTATTTTTAGATAAGAATAATTTTTTTTAAGAAAAAAAGGGTAAGAATTTTTCCAATAAGGAGTAAAAACTTTAAAATATTCACCTGAGTTATTTTTAATTTCCCAGGGCTCATTTAAAAGATGAGAGTTAAAACTAGAAACAATAATTTCTTTTTGTTCTAATTTTTTTTTTATGGATGAGTCTCTGAGGATTGTTTTTTTTGAATAAAGTCTATTCCATATCACTTCTTTAATTTGATACTTTTCAATATAATGATCTATGATTTCATATGAATTACCTTCTAATACTATTAGGTCTAAATTAAATCTTTTTTTATAATCATTTTTTAATTTTTCTAGTGTTTTTTGTAGCCACCATAATGAAGCTTTTCCTAAAGCATTTTTTTCAATATCATCAAGAATGTAAATTGTGATGACCGGGAAATTGTTTTCCTGCAGGTGGGCTAGACATGGATTATCAAGGACTCTTAAGTCTCTTCTTAGCCAATATAAAGTATTATGTGCGATGGGACTATTATAGTTAGATTATTTACTATGAGGAGGCATTTTTTTTTCAACAAACCAAACATGTTTTTTTAGGACAGGATCATATTTTTTTTGTCTTAATTTATCAGACACTTTTAGGCCTTTAGTAGGCTTTCTTACGATATATTTTGTACCAGTTTCAGGTTTTTCTTCAGGTAATAACTGTTTAAGCTGATATGTAGACTTTTTTGCCATGGGCGTAAAATAAACTAATTTATTATCAGGTCAAGGTTGATTTAAAGAAATTATTCATCTAAGACTTGTCTCCAATGTCTCCTTTTATTAATCAAAGACCTCGTTTTTTTTGCATTTAATTCATCATAGCACCTATAGCAGCTAAAACCCTCTTTATAATGAGGACACTTAGTATCCTCAATCCTTAATGGCATATTGCAGCCATGGCAGAGTATACTAATTCCAGGCTGAAGTTTTTTATTTAAAGCCACTCTGTAATCAAAAACAAAACACTCTCCTTTCCAATTTTTAGCAGAAGATACCTCTAGATATTTTAAGATACCTCCCTTTAACTGATATGTATCAATACCATATTTTTTCATTAGTGGCCCAGCCTTCTCACAACGAATGCCCCCAGTACAATAAATTGCAATTTTTTTTCTACTTAAAGTTTCTTTATTTTTTTTTATGTAATCTTTGAAATCTCTAAAAATTTTGATATTGGGATCGATAGCATTTTGAAAATGACCTATTTGGTACTCGTAATCATTTCTTACATCAATAATACAGACATCATCTTTTTTTATAAATTCATCCCAGTTTTCCGCTTGAATAAATTGGCCATTATTGATTTCGTCAATTCTTAAATTGAAATCAGAAGTAACAATTTCTTTTTTAATTTTTATTGCAAAACGATTAAATATTCTTTTTCCCTCAAAGTCTGAAATTTTTATATTTTGCTCATCAACACCTATCTTAACTAAAAAGGCCTTAATGGAGATTTCATTTTCTTTTGGAATTACTATCGTTCCGTTAACACCCTCTTCACTTAAAAGAATATTTCCTTTAATATTAATGTTCGAAAAAAAAGAATTTATCTTCACCTCTATTGAAACAGGGTCAATTAAGTCAAAAAAGCTATAGAAAGCTAAAACTTTCATATAGCTTTGTTTTATACTAAAATAAAATTCTTATCAAATATTGTTCTAGACTCTATAAAGTATTTTTTTGAGCTTCTTTTTGCTCTACAATCATTGAGAGTCTTGGCATAAATTTAAACCAAGCATCTTTTAAAGCTTCTACAAAATTTTGAGTTACCTCTTTAGAGTGGCAAGGAGTTGGTGTAATTCTTAATCTCTCTGTTCCTTTTGGAACTGTTGGGAAGTTAATAGGCTGGACATAGACATTATGTTTATCCAAGAGATAATCACTTATTTCTTTACAAAGCTTACTATCCCCAACAATTACAGGGATTATATGAGAACCTGAGTCTAAAAATGGGATACCCGCTTTAAAAAGTTCACTTTTTACAAATTTAACATTTTCGAAAAATTCTGCTCTTAATTCAGGTTTCTTCTGAACTTGCCTCATACTCTCCAAACTTCCAGCAGCTACCGCTGGACACATAGAAGTAGTAAAAATAAAACCCTTAGAAAAACTTCTAACATAGTCAATTATAATTTCAGTTGAAGCTATATAACCTCCAGCTAAACCGAAAGCTTTTGCTAAAGTTCCATTTATCACGTCGATGTGTTTTGCAATACCTTTAGATTCTGCTACACCACCACCGTTAAAACCATAGAGACCTACGGCATGAACTTCATCAAGATATATAAGAGCTCCATTATCTTGAGCTATCTCAACAATATCTTCAAGAGGTGCAAAATCAGATTCCATCGAATAGACAGATTCAAGAACGATAACCTTGGGTCTCTCGAAAGGAACGCCCTTAAGAACACTTTTTAAATGACTCATATCATTATGTTTAAAAATAGCTTTCTCTTTTTTACTTGATCGAATTCCTTCAATTAATGAAGCATGGTTTAACTCATCACTAAGAACTAAGCAATTATCGAATGCAGAAATTATTGATTTTAAGGCTGACTCGTTAGCACTATAACCAGAATTAAAAGCAAGGCCTTTTTCTTTTTTATGAAGTTTGGCAATTTCTTCTTCTAATAAGATATGATCTTGAGTTGTGCCAGATATATTTCTAGTTCCCCCACTGCCAGCGCCAAGTTTTTCTGCGGCCTTAACCATTGCTTGAATAACAACTGGATTTTGACTCATTCCCAAATAGTCATTTGAGCACCAGACGTCAATTTCATGTGTGTGTCCGTTATGATGTCTTGTTGCTTTAGGAAAATTTCCAGCTTTACGTTCAATACTATTAAAAGTCCTGTAGTGACCTTCTTCTTTAATTTTATCAATTTCAGTTTGAAACTTATTTAAATAGCTAGATTTCCAGTTATGATCTTTCACGGTTATAATTTAATACTCTTTTTTATAATTTAAATAGCATTTTAGACGCATTCCTATGTTTTTTGAAATGACTTTCAAATTACTTGTTCACCAAAGGAATTACTTTTTTACCAATTAAATCAATAGATTTAATTAAGTTTTCATGAGTGATATCTGCAATATCCATTTGAAATTGAAATCTTGTAATTCCTCCTAAAGCCTCGCTATGTCGAAGAATCTTTTCAGCCACTTCATCTGGACCGCCTAGAACTATAGCTCCCTGAGCATCTATCTGAGATTCAAAATGTCCTCTAGTGACAGGTGGCCAACCTCTCTCTTTTCCAATTTTAGTAAACATTTTGGCGTAACCTTCATAGTAAAGTTCAATGGCCTCTTCTTTTGTATTTGCTACATACCCTAGAGAATGTATTCCCACTTTACATTTTTCTTCTGGATGGCCTGCCTTAGTCCAAGCATCTCTATACAAATCAACTAAAGGTCTAAAACGGTGTGTTTGTCCTCCGATAATTGCAAGCATCAAGGGTAAACCTAATTTGCCAGCCCTGACAAAAGACTCCGGGGTCCCCCCTACACCAAGCCAGATAGGTAATGGTTTTTGAATGGG
>ENA-ORXF01000184-ORXF01000184.1-marine-metagenome-genome-assembly--contig:-NODE-184-length-48544-cov-21.082262_pt1 | contig 48544 bp, 40 predicted proteins | sample MGYA00237864_ERZ511476 | MGnify/ENA primary metagenome ERZ511476 (study PRJEB26306, sample SAMN06343908) | marine metagenome | isolation source: coastal waters | place: Atlantic Ocean: West Antarctic...
GCGAATATCGTTTCTAAAGTAAATGCCGTTGTGTTTGTATAAGGACTCGTAATATTTGTTCCAGTAACATTCGCCTGTGCAGCGGCTAAACTCGTGAAATATAATACCTCAAACTCCGTCGAAGATTGTCCGTTTAATACCTGAGGCGTAATATCAGTATCAAAATCAAAAGCACTAAAACCATCTCGGTCAGCATCACAAACTTCAATATCTATAGGATCATTAGCAATTGGAGCGTCAAAAACATTAATCGTAAAATCGATAACATCACCACACGCGGTAAACCCAACGTTTTGAATCCTAGCGAATATCGTTTCTAAAGTAAATGCCGTTGTGTTTGTATAAGGACTCGTAATATTTGTCCCAGTAACATTCGCCTGAGCTGCCGCTAGACTCGTGAAATAGAATACCTCAAAGTCTGTCAAAGATTGCCCGTTTAATACCTGAGGCGTAATATCCGTATCAAAAGCAAAAGCATTAAAACCATCTCGGTCAGCATCACAAATTTCAACATCTATAGGATCATTAGCAATTGGAGCGTCAAAAACAGTAATCGTAAAATCAATAATATCACTACACGTAGTAAGTGCGATGTTTTGAACCCTAGCAAATATCGTTTCTAGAGTAAATGCCGTTGTGTTTGTATAAGGACTCGTAATATTTGTTCCAGTAATATTCGACTGGGCAGCAGCTAGACTCGTGAAATATAATACCTCAAACTCCGTCGAAGATTGTCCGTTTAATACCTGAGGCGTAATATCCGTATCAAAATCAAAAGCATTAAAACCATCTCGGTCATCATCACAAATTTCAACATCTATAGGATCGTTAGCAACTGGTGAGGTTAATACAGTAACAGTTCCTTGAACTCTAACTGATGTTGGACACCCTTGTGGGGAGCCGCCTACATAATATGATGTCGAATTATTTAATGACGGAGTAATAAATATATTTCCTGTTCCTAAAAGATTTCCTCCAGTGGCTGCATCATACCAAAAGATATCTCCTTCTGATACTGTTGCTGTTAAAGTTGTAACTGTATCTGAACAAATATCTGCGGGATCTACTAATAGTGATGTTATTTGAGGAATATATATACTCGTACTTGCTGAAATTTTTAAATCTGGGTCCCCTGGCATTCCGCCATATTCTACTATATATCCTTTAGCTTGATAGGCTCCTCCTCCTCCAGTATTTGGTAAATCATTCCATGAGCCAATAACCCCTACTGAATCATCTGTTATATGAGCATAATCTTCATTTCCAGATTGATTTGGCTCATTTGTATTCCAATTGGAGTATAAGAGCTCTCCTGTTGCTGGATCAACAACACCTGTGCCATTTGCTCCAAAAGTTCCGTTCCAAAAGTTAGTAATCGCTTCAGGGCCAGTAACCCAATTCCAAACACCTTCTACCGCTTCATCAGAAGCGCCAATCCAACCAGTTCCAGAAATCTGTTCTGCAGAAATTTGGTTTTCTTCAACAGAAGTAATCGTTGCTAAGTAACCTTGGAGGCCATAATAAGTTAACCCTTCAGCAAGATTTTTTGCGTCAGACCAGGAAATATCTAAATTGTCTTCAAAAACATAGAAATGACCTGTAGATGGAAGGTAATTAGCATCTCCTATTGTAAAAGAAAAAAACCTCTCTGCGCTAATCGTAGGAGATGTACTTTCAAAAATAATATCTCTAACCGCTAATTCTATATCAGTATATAAAATGGGAGTTGCAGTAAGAGAACTTAAAGTTAATTTTCCTTCAACTGCATTCCAAGAAGAGTTAATGGTTGGATGGTTTCCTGTTAAGATTAATTGATCCAAACCGTTTGAATATCCTGAAGAAATTTGAATATAAATAGCTTCAATTCCTGTATCGTCTGAATCTGTAATAGTAAAATTTGGTGCTATAATTATTTGACTTAGAGGGCAATATGCTTGTCTACTATCTGCATTAAGTTCTGGAGCTAAATTGCCTTGTGAAAAAATAATCTTTGGTACCACAGAAAACAATATCGATAAAACTAATGTTTTTAAAAAATTCATTTAATTAATTATAGGGTTTTACTTTTTGTAAATATAAGCTTCACGCATTTTCAAAAAAAATTAAATCCATTACTTAAAGTTAAACTTTTATTAAATTTGCAACTAACAAAAAACAATTACTAAAGTTTTCTATGGAACAAAAAAGGTTAAATTTTATAGATGCTATGAGGGCATTCGCGATACTAATGATGTTGCAAGGACATTTTATTACACTAAGTTTTAAAGATTACGAATCATTTGCAAATTTAAAAGCCAGTCAAGGCTACTCAGGATCTATTATGTTCGATTGGTGGCATTTTATGAGAGGTTTAACAGCGCCTCTATTCTTCTTTGTTACTGGATTGGTCTTTGTGTTTTTGTTATTACAAACCCATAGTCCTAAAGAGAAAAATCCTAGAGTCAGAAAAGGTTTAATTAGAGGATGTGAATTAATTTTCTGGGGATACTTACTACAACTTGATCTTAGATATATCCAATCTACTTTTAGCGGTGAAAATCCTTTTATTTATGCTTTTCACGTATTACAATGTATTGGGGTAAGCTTATTGCTCCTAATAGTATTATATCTAATTTATAAAAAAATAAAAAAAATCCCTTTAACCATTTACTACTTATTTACAGGGGTTGTCTTTTTTGGTCTTTGGAGTGAGTTAAATTACTTAGAGAGTTTTCCTAAGAATAGTCCTCAATTATTACAAAATATATTTAAGGGCCCCTATGCAATTTTTCCAATGATTCCTTGGGCTGGATTTACAATGTTTGGTGGATTATTTGGGGTTATAATAAATACTTACAAGAAAAAATTAGCAAGTATTCCTTTAAGTGCTGGATTACTTATTACTGCAATAATCTTAAAATGCCTTCCGGATGTGTTAGGGTTTATTTGGCTATTCACAAGGTTGGGGGAGGTCCTATTAATAACATTTATTTTTATTCAACTAGAACGTTGGTTTACCAAAAAAGGTGAATTATTTTTATCCGTTGGTAAAAAAACTTTATTCATATACATATGGCATAATATTCTCTTGTATGGAATGATATTAGGTTTTGGCCTTAATAATATTATCAAGCAAAAACTTTCTGCTTTACAGGCAATTATTGGAGCAATTCTGTTTTTAATAATTTTTATTAACTTTTCTAAATTAAGCCCTTTTTTTGATAACCTAAAATTCAGAGTTTTTAAGTTTTTACGAATTCTATAACCTATATCATCTTTCTTTTTGAAAAAGCAATTATATTTGATTAACCACTAAATTAAAATTAAAATGAATGAATTTGTACTTTATTTTAAAATGGGGCTGCTACATGTTTTAGACTTTTCTGCATACGATCATATTTTATTTCTTGTTGTATTAGCTGTCGTTTTTAATTTTAGCCAATGGAAAAAAGTATTATGGCTTGTTACCTTTTTCACAATCGGACATACGGCAACACTTTTCTTATCTGCCTATGATTTACTTTTTCAAATAACCAAAAGAAATAGTCAGATTATAGAGTTCTTAATACCATTGACAATATGTGTAACTGGATTCATGAATGTGATTATGGCTAAAGGAAACTCGAAAAGCAAAGGAAATATTAATCTAATACTTGCATTATTTTTCGGTTTAATTCATGGTGCAGCTTTCTCAAATTATATTTCTAGATTAATTTCTAATGATGATAATAAGTTTTTAATTTTGTCAGAATTTGCCCTTGGTATTGAAGCGGCACAAATAATTATTGTACTGTTTATTTTAATTTTTGGATTTATTGTTCAGCAATTTTTTAGAGTAAGTAAAAGAGATTGGATTTTAGTTTGCTCTTCAATTGTTATTGGATTCTCTTTACAAATGATTATTGAAAGAGTGTTTTGGTAAAACATAAATACAAAGATCAAATTTTGTCTAATTATTAATACATTTATTCTATAAATATTTTTACTTTCGTTCTTATGACTGAAAAAAAGCAATTAAAATACGATACTGCTTATTTAAAAATGGCACATGAGTGGGGTAAGCTTTCTCATTGTAAACGAAAACAGGTAGGAGCATTAATTGTAAAGGATCGAATGATTATTTCCGATGGATTTAATGGCACTCCAACTGGTTTTAATAACTGTTGTGAGGATAAAGATGGTTTTACTAAATGGGAAGTTTTACATGCAGAGGCAAATGCTATTTTAAAAGTTGCAGCATCTACTCAATCTGCAAAAAACGCCACTTTATATATTACACTTTCACCTTGCACGCAGTGCAGCAAATTAATACATCAAGCAGGAATAAAAAAAGTAGTATATACAAAAGCTTACAGGGATAGAGATGGTTTAGATTTCTTAGAAAAAGCAGGAGTAGAAACGATGCATTTACCTTATGAATAAAAATAATTTCCCAATATATTTATCTATTGCTGTGGTTTTTGGAATCTTAATTGGTACTCACCTTAATGGGAGTAACGGTTATTTCCCTTCCCTTTCTTCAAGTTCTAAAAGCGAATTGAAGATAAAAAAACTAATGAACTATATAAAAAGAGATTATGTAGATACTGTAAATACAGATAAATTATTAGATGGTGCAATTGCACAAATGTTAGAAAAATTAGATCCACACTCCGTTTATATCCCTAAAGAAAAATTACAAGAAATCACAGAGAGGATGCAGGGTAATTTTGTGGGAATTGGAGTGCAATTTAGAATGATAAAAGATTCTGTTACCGTAATTAAACCTCTAAAAGGTGGGCCAAGTATTAGGGCGGGAGTTAAAGCTGGTGACCGTATTCTAATGGCAGATAACGATACATTATTTGGTAAAAATATAAGAAGTAGTAATATTCCAAAATTCTTAAAAGGAAATCCTTCTTCTAAAATCACTTTACAGATTTATAGAAAATCAATAGATAGCCTCTTCAATCTTGATATTATTCGTGATAAAATAAATATCAAAAGTGTTGACCTATCATATATGATAAACGATTCAGTGGGGTACATAAAACTAATTCGTTTTGCTAGAAATAGTTATAGAGAATTTAAAACTTCTTTACGTGATTTAAAACTTAAAGGAATGACTGATTTAGTTTTAGACCTTCGAGGTAATGGTGGTGGTTTTATAGATATTGCTAATAGTATTGTTGATGAATTTTTAGAAGATAAAAAGTTAATTGTTTTTACAAAAAACAATAAAAATATTATAAGAAAATCATTTGCTACCAAAAAAGGAATGTTTGAGAACGGAGGCCTATATGTTTTGATAGATGAAAACTCTGCATCTGCCTCGGAAATAGTAGCTGGAGCTCTACAAGACAATGACAAAGGAACCATTATTGGACGTCGTTCTTTTGGAAAAGGTTTGGTACAGCAAGAAATGGATTTTGGTGACGGTTCTGCAGTTCGTTTAACAATTGCTCGATACTATACTCCTACAGGTCGATCTATTCAAAAACCGTACTCAAAAAATGGAAATAAAAATTATTATTTAGACTTTCAAAAACGTATCAAAAGTGGTGAATTGACTAATAAAGATAATATCCCTAAAGTAGATTCATTACAATATAGCACACCAAAAGGAAAGATTGTCTATGGAGGTGGTGGAATTATTCCTGACGTTTTTATCGCGATCGATACCAGTTCTTATTTAAATAATTTCTACTTTAAAGCTATAAATGATTTTGCAATTAATTACGTAGATAGCAATAGGAAAAAAATTACTCAAAAATGGAATTTAGATCTTTATATTAATGATTTTGATACTGATGAAAAAGTTTTTAGAAAATTTTACTCTAAAATTAAAGAATTTAAGCCCTCTGTTCAAACAAAAACAATTATTAAGAAATATCTAAAGTTATCTATCGCAAATGAGATTTTTGGAGATGAAGGTTTTTATAAGTTTCAACACATAGATGATAAAATGATTCAGAAAGTGTTAGAGTTGGAAACTAATCAAGAATAACGTTTCTTTGTAATAATGATTACCATCACAACATCAACAACTAAAAAAATCTATTTTGCGTCAGATCAACATTTAGGAGCTCCAACTTCTAAAGATAGCTTTGTCCGTGAAAAAAGATTTCTTTATTGGCTAGACACTGTGAAAAAAGATGCTGAAGCTATTTTTTTGTTGGGAGATTTATTTGATTTTTGGTTCGAATACAAGAGTGTTGTACCTAAAGGATTCGTTCGAGTTTTAGGGAAATTAGCAGAAATAAAAGATAGTGGAATACCTGTTTATTTCTTTGTTGGAAATCATGATTTATGGATGACTGATTATTTTGAAAAAGAACTTAATATCCCTGTATATCATAAACCTCAGGAGTTTCTCATTGACAATAAAAAGTTTTTTATTGGTCATGGAGATGGTTTAGGGCCAAATGATAATGGATATAAACGAATGAAAAAAGTATTTACATTTCCTTTGTTTAAATGGATGTTTAGATGGCTTCATCCAGATTTAGGTGTAAAGTTAGGCCAATACCTATCGGTGAAAAACAAATTGATTTCTGGTGACCAAGACGCTAATTTTTTAGGTGACGATAATGAGTGGTTAGTTTTATATTGTAAACAAAAATTGATTGATAAACATTATGATTATTTTATTTTTGGACACAGGCATTTACCTTTAGATATCAATTTACAAAAAAACTCTAAGTATGTGAATTTAGGAGATTGGATTACTCATTTTACTTACGGTCAATTTGAAAACAGCAAGTTTTCACTAAATAAATTTGGGGACTAACCCTTTAAGTCAAAGATTAGCTTCTTTATTCTTTTATTATTAGTTTACTTGTTACAAAAATATTATTGCCTTCAAAAAATTTTAATACATAAACACCTGTTTTATAAATACTTAGATTTATAAAAGTTTTTGTTTTATTTACCTCTAGAGCATCTAAAAGTTTTCCCTGAATTGAATATATTTTTATTTTGAATTTTGAATTTATCCCTTGAAAGTTCAAATTATTTTTAACTGGATTAGGGTACATAGAAAAATCTATAAAATTATTATTTTGGTTACCTAAAGTGCTCCCTTGTGTTAACTGGTATCTTTTATTTACTTCTAAATCAGTAAATACTTGAGTATCTGTTGAAGACCAAATAACTTTTAATTCATCAATTATTGCATTATCTGCTAAACCGAAATGAGCAATAAGAGAGCTTTGGCTCGCGTGACTCCCTTGGCCATGAATTTCTTGAATTAATTTTTCTCCATTAACTGTCAATTCTATTTTAGAGCCCATAGCATCTCTATTTACTATTGTCCCTTGTAAAGATATCTGTACCCAATTTTTAGAATCAGATCCATTTGGATTTAATTGATTTTGATATAAAGTAGTTCTTGCATTTGTGTCTTCAGAACTATCTAACACAACAACGAGTATATCAAGATCTCCATCTTTGTCATAGTCACTATAAATCATCCCTCTACCTCTACTAAAATCATTTATTCCGGCAGAGTTAGATATATCTGTAAATGTTAAATCTCCATTATTGATATATAATTTATTTGGATCATTTTCTCCGGTCGCAATAAAATCTGCTGCAGTAACTTTTCCATTTGAAACAAACAAATCTGGCCATGTGTCATTATTGACATCAAAAAATGCAGTTCCCCAACCTGACGTAAACAAGGTTGTACTTCCCTCTGTATATGTGTTTTCTACTCCTGCAAATGTAGAAATATCTGTAAAATTTTGACTGCCATCATTTTGAATTAATACATTTCTTCCAATATTGGTCAAATAATAATCAAAATCTAAATCTTTGTCAATATCAGCATATGCAATTCCCATTCCATATAAGCCGATATTCATATTAGTAGAAACAGAGACATTAGTAAAAGAATTGGTAGGAGAATCGTTACTTAACATAGTATTGGGGACAATAAATTCTCCAAAATCATTAGCAATATATATATCCGTATCGTTATCTTGGTCAAAATCTGTTGGCATTACCGCTAAGGCACATCCATTATTATTTAACCCTAAAGTTTCGCTTATTTCAGAAAATGTACCATCACCATTATTCCTGTAAAATTGATTTTCAAAACAATCATGATTGTATCCATTTATATCTCCATTGCCATCGTATAAAAAAGCGCTAGTTTCTATATAGTTTATGGTATAAATATCTAAGTACCCGTCATTATCATAATCTAACATCGCAGAGCCCATTGAAAAAGAATCAAAATTTAATCCAGATTCTATACCATTTTCCGAGAATGTTCCATCTCCATTATTAACAAAAAGCAAGTTTCTTTCTAAAGCTCCAGAGTTATCTTCTCCTCTCCAGGTTGTTACAAATAGATCTCTAAAACCATCATTATTAATGTCTCCACTTACTACACTAGTTGTGTAATATTGCTCTGTAATATCTAACCAATTATCTGTAATTAAATTAAAATTTCCGTTTCCATTATTTTTATATAGATGATCTTTTCCTTTACCTGAAGTGATGTATATATCTTCCCAGCCATCATTATCATAATCAAAAAAAACAGCTCCACCACCCATATGGCTAAATTGTTGAAAAACATGATCTATCCCTATCGCGTTACTTACTTCGTTAAAAGTTTGAGAATATATTGTAATTCCAAAAAAATAAAATAAAGTTAAAGTGAATTTTTTCATATCATAAAAAAAGGCTTTGAATTTTCAATTCAAAGCCTTTTATATTTAAAGAATTATTTTTTAAAATTGGTTAACAGCAGTATATGTAGAAGATGCTCCTGTACCTGTTTTTACACAAGCTGCAAATCCTTCAACAGTATTGTATACTATCGAAAAGAATCCACCAGCACCTAGACCACTAGAAACAGTCCCTGTAAAGTCATAGGCCATGTTTCCTGCTACAATTATTAAATTATGCTCTATAGGAGCCGTAAATCCTTGATAAGGAACAATACTTATTGCATAATCTCCTTCAGCTTCGAAAGAAGGTAAAGTAAATGATTCCAAAGGACCTACATTAATAGAGTAATCAATAACTGTTGGACCAGGAATTTCAAAAGGCGCATCTGGTGTGGTTCCTCTAGTTAATATCATATCTATATCAGTCCCGTCACTCCAAGTCATTTGAGCATACATGTCTCCGTTGTTTCCAACATCAGCACCAGCTACTATTGTTTTATTATTTGTTTCTGATACTGTCACATCATAACCTGCCGCTGAAGCATATAGGGTTGTGATTTTTGTTATAACAACTACGCTTACAGCAACAGTTGACATGTCAACAGGTATAATAGCAGTTGTAGATCTAGCGTCTACATCCACAAACATTTCTTGACCATCTAATGTGTAAGTTAATCTTGAAGAGTAAGGTAAACCTCCAGTAACATTAACTGCTAAATTAACAACAGTTGAACCTGAAGGGGCTCTTAGAAAATCATTGTCTAAAGAAAGTACCGTTTTTGATACCAAGTTTTTAACTGCAGCATCATCATCAACAGCACAAGAGCTAAAAACAACTAACGCCAATAAAATTAATTTTATTTTATATATATTTTTCATCTTTATTTTATTTTATAGTTGATTATAAGTATAGGTTACTTCAGAACCACTAGTTGATTTATTTATTTCTATAACAACAAACTCCATAGACCAACCTCCGGTTAAGTCAAGAAAAGTACCAGTGACACTTCTTGATTCTGTTGGGGCAACCATTTGAATTGTATAATCTATTGATGCGTCAGCAACTGACCAAGGTCTAACTCTAAATAAATAGTCTCCATCAGGAACCCCATCTACTAAAACAACTGTTTCTCCTGGTGACGTACTGTAACCAGTATCATATTGGTATTGTGGAGGGTTATCTACTAATCTACAATCTAAATCACTAGATCCAGACCAAGTAAAATTGAAAATAAAATCTCCAGCAGTAGTTACTATTGGGGTTGGTATATCTCTTACTCCCATCACTCTAGAACTCTCTCCAGACCATGCGAAATAATTTCCTCCTGAAAATGTAATTTCAGTAATAGCGATAGTATAAACTTCGTCTTCTACTTGCCCGTCATCAGTTGGAGTTACATCAATATAAACAGCACTTTGACCGTCTATAAAAGTAACTGAAGTTGGATAATCTGCTTCAACTGAACCATCTGAAGATGTTATTGCGATAGTAGCCTCAACTGAGCCAGTTATTGCAAATGGCATTTCTATTTTATATCTAATAGTTTCTCCTTCAAAAGGCGATGAAGTTGCGTTGTCATCTGTGAAACTGACCTTAACCTCCTGTGGAAGAGAAGATAATTCTCCTGGGTTTGTTATACTCTCTGTATTGTCTTCACAAGAAAATGCAAGTAAAGAAAAAAGAGTTACATAAATTATGTTTTTAATTTTTTTCATAATGAAATATTTTTGTGATTATAGTTTAAAGTTAATACGAGCAAACGCTGTTCTACCATTGATTCCAAATTGAGATGTAACACGAGGGTATACAAATTGATTACCACTAGTTAAGCCTTGTGGAGTTGCATCTGGATAAACATCAAAAACATTACTAGAACCAAAAGTAAAAGTTAAGTTTTCTGTGATCTCTAAACCAAAAGATAAATCGGTAATTACTTTCCCACCAAATACTTGATGATCTCCGTCTGGATTAGACACCTCACCAAAGAAAGAGTTTCTTAAGAATGCTGTCCATTTATCACCTTTTAAAGTATGACTTAAATTCCATTTTACTCTTGGCTGAGCATACTCTAAGAAATATTTTTCTCTTTCTCCAAAGTAAGTATCTAATTGATCAGCTAATTCTAAAGAACCATGAATATCATCTACTTGTTCAGTTTTTGCGTAAGCAAAGGCGAAGTCTGTTGTAAAACCAACATTCCCTAAAACATTTGTTCTGTGAGAAATATTAATATCAACTCCTCTTGTTTCAGTATCAATTGCATTTGCAAAGAATCTTGCTTTTGTTGCATCTATTGAAGTTGGTAAATTAAAGTTTCCTGTTAAAGTAACCCTGTCTTCAATCGCTATAAAATAAGTATCTACAGTCAATGTTAAATTTAAATCTGGCATTTTAGCAGTTAAACCTAAACTTGTACTAAAAGATTCTTCTTGCTTTAACTGAGGAATACCTACAGCCTGAGCCTCTGGACTATCGTTAGAAGCTGTTAAAACTTCGATTGGATCTCCATTGATAAAGTTTGTGCTTATTGTATTGAAATTTAACTGTTGTAAAGAAGGAGCTCTAAACCCAGTGCTAGCAGCAGCTCTTAAGTTTACGTTATCTGACAACTTGTATAAAGAAGCTAATTTCCAATTTAAAGTAGTTCCGAAATCACTATAGTTTTCGTAACGTAGTGCCCCAGCAACCATCCACTGCTCTGTGAAGTCTGCTTCTAAGTCTGCATAAGCTGCATAATTATTTCTAAATGCGTTTCTTTCATTACCTGGTCTGAAACCTGGAAATACTTGAATCCCTCCTGGTCTTCCTCTTCCGAAGAAATCTTTAACTCTTAAAGCATCATCACCATTCCATTCATTTCCATTTATGTCATAAGTCATCCAAGACTCTTCTTGACCTGCAAAAATTTGATAATTTTCTAATCTGTATTCTGCTCCAAAAGCAACATTTAAGCCTTCAAATTTATCTTCAAAAAATTTACTAACATCTAAGTTTGTAGTATTTTGAGAGAAAGAAAAACCACCTGCATTTACTTCAACTGGCGAACCAGATAATAAAGTTGCATTAACTGAGTTGTTGATATTAAACCCAAAAGAATTTTCTCCCCATGTGTTACTAAAATCTACATCCCAATCTCCTTGTTTTCCTCTAATACCGAATGCAGCAGACTTGTCTTTTACATCACTATTAATCTCTGGCAAGAAACCTGCTCTATATAAACCAGTGTAAGCTCTTGATTGATCTGGTCTTCTGTAAAAACCTCCTGCATTACCATTTCTGTAACTTACTCCTCCAAAAGCATATAATTCGAAATCATCATTAATAGGAAGATTCATATTTGCAAAGAACTTACCGCTTCTTAATTTTGATTGTCCAACTCTCATATTAAAGTCTGTTCTATTTAAACCTCTTACGCCTAATTCTGCATCAGTTGTATTGAAGTTTAATAAGGACTGTAACTGAGACATATTTGTAGCAGCACTAATTTCGTTTTTAAGTGCTAAGTCGAAATGCTCAACTCCTTGTGCAAAGAATTGAATGTCAGACATAGAATAATTATTAATGTCTGAACCAGCACCACTATTATGACCAACCCATTCTACTGAATTTGCACCATTAAATATTGAACCTGAATAACCAGTAAAACCAGCTCTTCTAGAAGGCTCTCTTGTAGATACAGAACCTGTAAGGTTAAGAAAACCACCATTTTCTGTTAGAGGAATACCGTAATTTGCATCAAATTGAAAACCTTGACCATCAAAACCACCTTTGTGGTCGTTAGTAGCGCTTCCAACATTTGCATTAGAATTCATTTGTAAGGTAAGTCCCTCAGAATCTTTTAATACAATATTAATAACTCCTGCTATTGCATCAGAACCGTATTGTGCAGCTGCTCCATCTTTTAATAACTCTATTCTTTTAATAGAGAAAGAAGGAATCGCATTCATATCAGTACCAACACTACCTCTACCTACTGTACTATTAACGTTTACTAAAGAAGTATTATGTCTTCTCTTACCATTAACAAGTACTAAAACTTGATCTGGTCCTAAACCTCTTAATGCAGCAGGGTCAATATGATCCGTACCGTCTGAAATTGTTTGAGATGTAGATGTGAAAGAAGGTGCTACAAGATTTAAGATATCATTAATACTTACTTGTGGGCCTATAGCGACAAGTTCTGAGATATCAATAATATCTACAGGAACTGGCGTATTTGCTACAGTTCTATTTTTATTTCTAGATCCTACTAAAACAACTTCATCAAGAGATACGTTATCATCCTGTAAAGTTATTGATAGATCCTTATTATCTGTGATCATTTTCTCTAGGGTTGCGTAACCTAATGAAGAAAAAACTAAAGTAGTTGGCATTTTTTTCAAATCAACAGAGAACATCCCTTGATCATCAGTAGAAACACCGTTAGAGGTCCCCTTTTCAAGGACATTTATGTACGGCAAAGCAGAGCCATCTGAATCTACTACTTTTCCCTTAACTGTCTGTGCTGAGATTGTTTGTACCAACAAAAACAAACAGCTAATAAGTAAACTTTTTAAAAAGTTATTGTTTTTCATAAAAATTATATTATTGATTAATAAACACAAATGTTTACTTTTTTAGTGACAAAAGCAAATAAATGCTAATAAAATGTTAATATTTGATTCTTTTTTACTCTAATTACCTTAAGATTAGAGCTATTTATCTTTAACCTTCTTTTAACAACTATAATTTTTTGAAAGTTGTAGCTTTGTTTTTCTTTAAAATTAAACTTAATTAAAGCAAAAATGGATATTGATATAAGGTCTATCAACGAGAAAATTGAAAAGGAAAGTGCATTTATAGATATTCTTTCCTTAGAAATGAATAAGGTAATAGTTGGTCAAAAGCAAATGATAGAAAGTTTGTTAATTGGGCTACTAGGAAATGGTCATATTTTATTAGAAGGTGTCCCTGGGTTAGCAAAAACCTTAGCCATTAACACCTTGTCTAAAGCAGTCCAAGCAGATTTTAGCAGGGTTCAGTTTACTCCAGATTTATTACCCGCAGATGTTGTTGGAACCATGATATATAACATGAAAGAAAATGATTTTGTAATAAAAAAAGGACCAATTTTTGCCAATTTCGTATTGGCTGATGAAATCAATAGAGCCCCTGCAAAAGTTCAATCGGCGCTACTAGAAGCAATGCAGGAAAGACAAATTACGATAGGAGACACTACTTTTAAATTAGATGAACCTTTCTTGGTGATGGCTACTCAAAACCCAATAGAGCAAGAAGGAACATATCCTTTGCCAGAGGCTCAAGTAGATCGTTTTATGTTGAAGGTGGTTATAGATTACCCTAAATTAAAAGATGAGCAAATCATTATGCGTCAGAATTTATCTGGCGGCTACGCAACAGTAAACCCAGTAATTTCTTTAGATCAGATCATAAAAGCTCGTGAAATTGTAAATGAAGTATACATGGACGAGAAAATTGAAAAATATATTTTAGATATTATTTTTGCCACTCGTTACCCAGAAAAATATAATTTACCTCAACTAAAAGATTTGATTGGTTTTGGAGCATCACCTCGTGGAAGTATTAACCTTGCAAAAGCGGCTAAATGTTATGCTTTTATTAAAAGAAGAGGGTATGTAATTCCAGAAGATGTTAGAGCTGTAGTTTTTGACGTTTTAAGGCATCGGGTAGGTATTACGTATGAAGCGGAAGCAGAAAATGTGACTTCTGTTGATATTATTAATTCTATTATAAACGAAATTGAAGTTCCATAAAGAATTGTTGATTAGAGCTATTGCTTAACTATTGATAAATAGATGAAAAACAATTAAATGTTTGAAATTTGGAAACAAAAGATATCCTTAAAAAAGTCCGGAAAATAGAAATTAAGACAAGACGCTTGTCTGATAATATTTTTGGTGGAGAATACCACTCATCTTTTAAAGGTCGAGGAATGACTTTCTCTGAAGTAAGACAATATCAATTTGGTGACGATGTAAGAGCAATTGATTGGAATGTTACTGCTCGTTATAATGAGCCTTATATTAAAGTGTTTGAAGAGGAGCGAGAACTAACCATGCTTTTAATGGCAGATGTTTCTGGGTCAGAGTCTTTTGGGACATCAACTCAATTTAAAAAAGATACTGTCACGGAAATTGCAGCAACTTTAGCTTTTTCAGCCACTCAAAATAATGATAAGGTCGGTTTAATTTTATTTTCGGACGATATAGAATTATATATTCCTCCTAAAAAAGGGAAAAGTCATGTATTGAGGATAATTCGAGAACTTATTGAGTTTAAACCAAAAAGTAAGCAAACAAATATTTCTGCAGCTTTAAAATTTCTGTCGAGTGTGACGAAAAAAAAAGCAATTGTTTTTATCCTGTCTGATTTTATGGACGATGATTATGAAAAGACGTTAAAAATAGCAGCAAAAAAACACGACTTAACTGGGGTTAGAGTCTTTGATAAACACGACGAAGAAATTCCTAATATAGGGATGGTTCCAATATTAGATTCTGAAACCGAGGTTATACAATTAATAAACACTAGCTCCAAGAAGATAAGGGCAAACTACAAAGCAAATGCTTCTAGACTGTTAAACTACTATACGAATACATTTAAAAAAAGCGGGGCGGGTACAATTAACTCTCGCGTAGATGAAAGCTATGTTAAGAAATTACTAGGCTATTTTAAACACAAAGGAAAATAAGAAACCTCCTTTATAATAAGTTTTTATTGAGAAGTATTAAAATGAAAAAATCTTTACTTTATATATTTTTACTGATTTCTACTATAAGTTTTTCGCAAAAAAGCTCCTTAGTACTAATAGAAATTGATACTACTAATATCCGTATTGGTGAGCAATTTAATTTAAAAATATCTGTTGAAGAGACCGATAATGTTATAATTCCAAAACTGGAATTAAAAGGATTAGAGGTTATTGATTCTATTAAAGTGGATACAATTAAAAACAGTCTAATTAAAAGATATGTTTTAACTGGATTTGACAGTGGCTCTTTTTATATCCCACAACAACAGATATTTGTTAAGAATCAAGCATATCTAACTGATTCTTTACTAGTAAATGTAGCAACAATTGCTGTGGATACCTCAAAAATTAAAAAGTTTCCTATAAAATCTATTAAAACAGAGCCTTTTATTTTAGATGACTTTAAAGGATATATCTGGATTGTTTTATTAGTTATTTTAGCCATAGGTCTTCTAGTTTATTTCTTTGGTTTTAGAAAGAAGAAAGAAGAATTACAGGAAGAAATTATAACAATAATTCCTGCTTTTGAAGAAGCAATTAGCAAATTACATCAATTAGATGAAAAACTTTTATGGCAAAACAATAAGATAAAACAATATTATAGCGAACTAACAGAGATCGTAAGAAACTATCTTGGTCGAGATATTGAAATACCAACCTTTGAGCAAACTTCAGACGAAATCATCATGCTGATTAAAATTCAAAATGATGAAAAGAAATTAGGCCTTTCTAAGGAAACTTTAAAAATAATTACCTCTTTATTAAGAAACGCTGATTTAGTGAAATTTGCAAAAGCAAAACCGTTATCTAATGAAATTGAAGGTGATAGAAAGTGTGCCGAATTGATTATTAAAAAAATACAACCTAAAATTATAAAATATAAATCGAGTATTATTTTACCAGAAACAGAAAAAGTTATAAACACAATAAAAACAGATATAGGAGATGTGGAATAATTTTGAGTTTTTAAATCCTGGTTTCTTGTGGCTTTTAGTGATCATCCCTCTATTAGCAATTTGGCATTTTTTGACTCGAAAAAAAGATAGTGCTATTTTGACAATGCCAAGTGTTAAAGGGTTTAATGCAGGGCACTCTATTTTGCCAAAACTAAAGCCATTTTTATATTTTTTTAGATTAGTTGCTCTAGCTTTATTAATTATTGCATTAGCTAGGCCAAGAAATGTTTCTGTAAGTAAAAAAACTAAAACAAATAAAGGAATAGATATAGTAATGGCAATTGATGTTTCAGCTAGTATGTTGGCAAGAGATCTTAAGCCTAACAGGCTAGAGGCCTTAAAAAAAGTAGCTATAGACTTTGTGAACAGAAGGCCAAATGATAGAATAGGAATAGTTGTTTATGCTGGAGAAAGCTTCACCCAAACACCTATCACAAGTGATAAAGGAATTGTAAAGAATGCTATCTCTGAATTAAAATGGGGACAGTTAGAAGGGGGTACGGCTATTGGAATGGGTTTAGGCTCTGCGGTAAACAGGCTAAAAGACAGTAAAGCAAAAAGTAAAGTAATTATTCTATTAACAGATGGTGTAAATAATTCTGGGTTTGTTGATCCAAAAACAGCAACAGAATTAGCAAAAGAATTAGCGATTAAAACCTACACTATCGGTATTGGAACAAATGGCATGGCAGATTTTCCTTGGAGTAAAGATCCAAGAACAGGAAGGCTTCAGTTTAGAAAACAAAAAGTAGAGATAGATGAAAAACTATTACAATTTATTGCTTCAGAAACTCAAGGTAAATATTTTAGAGCAACTAATAATGCCTCTCTGAAAGAAATATATGCCGAAATTGATAAGCTTGAAAAAACTAAGATTGAAGAATTTAAATATTATAATTATCAAGAAAAATACAGAATTCTAGTCATTTTTTCACTAGCCTTTTTACTTTTAGAATTGCTGTTAAAAAATACATTATTTAAAAGTTTTATATAAAAATGTACAAAATAGAAGAGCCTAATTATTTTTATTTGTTAGCCATCATACCTTTAATAATTGTTGGCTCCTTTATGGTTTTTTGGTGGAAAAAAAGAGCACAACGTAAATTCTCTAACAAAAACTTATTAAGTCAATTAGCCCCAAATACGTCTAGATTTAAGTCGATATTAAAGCTTGTCTTTTTAATAATCGGATTGTCTTTTTTAATAATCTCTTTAACAAACCCGAAAATGGGAACTAAACTCCAGACGGTTAAAAGAGAGGGAGTGGATGTTGTTTTTGCTTTAGATGTTTCTAAGAGCATGTTGGCAGAAGATATAGCACCAAATCGTTTAGAAAAATCGAAGCAAATAATTTCTAAAATTATTGAAAGGTTAGGCTCCGATAGGGTAGGTATTATTATTTATGCAGGTAATGCGTATCCCCTACTACCAATCACAACAGATCATGCTGCTGCAAAAATGTTTTTACAAAATGCAAATCCTGATTTGGTATCAAGCCAAGGAACTGCTATTAATGAGGCATTAGATCTAGCAAGAACTTATTATAATAATGATGACCAAACTAATCGTTTCTTAATTATTATCTCTGACGGAGAAGATCATCAAGAAGAAACAAAACAAGTTGCTCAAAACATTTCTAATGAAGGTGTAAAGGTTTATACTATAGGGGTAGGTTCAGAGAATGGAGGCCCGATTCCTATTAAATTAAATGGTCAATTAATAGGTTATAAAAAAGATAGTAAAGGGCAAACTGTGATTACTAAAAGAACTGAAAATGTTTTAAAAGATATTGCAGATGTGTCCAACGGGATTTATATAGATGGAAATAAAACAGAAATTCCTGTAAATGAAATAGCGAAAGTGATTGGTAGTGCTCAGAAAAGTGAATTTGAGACAAAGCAATTTTCAGATTATAAAGATCAGTTCCAATGGTTTATTGGTATTGGTATACTTTTTTTGATTATTGATGGATTCTTTTTTGAAAAGAAAACAAAATGGTTGAGGAAAGTTGATTTATTCGATGAGGAAAAAAATAAAAATAATTAAATGAAACAAATTCAAATAATGCTTTTTTTATTGCTGATGGTATTATCATCAATACCAGTTCTTGCGCAAAAAGATACTATCGTTAAACAAAGAGAAGCTAGGGCATTAGTGAGGGAGGGAAATAAACTCTATAGTAAAGAAAAGTATGATGATGCTTCTATAGCTTACAGAAAAGCCTTAGATAAAAACAGCTTATATAAAAAAGCAACCTATAATTTAGGAAATGCTATGTATCAAAATAAAAACTTTAAGGAGGCGGTACCACAATACGAATTGGCAGTAAAAGCTGCAAAAAACAAGTTTGATAAAGCTGACGCTTATCACAATATTGGTAATTCAATGTTAGAGCAAAAGCAATATCAAACAGCAGTAGATGCTTATAAAAATGCTTTGAGAAATGATCCAACAGATGACGAAACACGCTACAATCTAGCAGTTGCCCAAAAATTACTTGAGAAAGAACAAAAGGAAGATAAAAAAGATAAGAAGGATAAAGACAAAGACAAGAAGGATAAAGATAAAAACAAGAAGGATAAAGATAAAAACAAGAAGGATAAAGACAAAGACAAGAAGGATAAAGACAAAGACAAGAAGGATAAAGACAAAGACAAGAAGGATAAAGACAAGGACAAGAAGAATAAAGACAAGAAGAATAAAAAACCTAAACAAGGGCAAATGTCACCTCAACAAATTAAACAGTTGTTAGAGAGCTTAAATAACGAGGAAAAAAAGACTCAGAAAAAACTGAATGCTAAAAAAGCAAAAGGGAAAAAAGTAAAACAAGAAAAAGATTGGTAATTTAGACCCCTAGAATGAAGTTAAAAATCTACATATCAATATTATTAAGTTTTATAACTTTAACTCTAGCAGCCCAAGATCCTGAGCTTAGCACTAAGGTTAGCAAAAACAAATTGGGTTTAAACCAGCAGTTAAGAGTGGAATTCTCTTTCAACAGAAAGGGTGGAGATAATTTTACTCCTCCTAACTTTAAGAACTTTAAGGTAGTCGGTGGTCCAAGTCAATCTATCAGTCAAACATACTTTAATGGAAAAGCTAGTTTTAAAAAATCATATATCTATATAATACAGCCTAAAAGGAAAGGAGAGCTTACTATCTCTCCGGCTACCATAAGTTTTTGGGAAGTTATTGTACAATCTGATCCTGTTAAAGTACGTGTATTGGATCCGGTAGACATTCCGAAAGATCCAAACGATCCTAATTATATTGCTCAACAAAATATTCACTTAGTGGCTGAAATCTCTAATAATAAACCTTTTGTTGGTCAAGGAGTTTATGTTGAATATCGTTTATATATAAGTAATAACATTAATGTCTATGACGCCGGTATTATTCAGGCACCAAAATATAATGGTTTTTGGAGTCAGGATATTAAAATTAACGGATTAAGTGCTAAAAATGGTACTTATAACGGAGAGGCTTATAAATATTTCACGCTTCAAAAATCACTTTTAATACCAACTAAGTCTGGAAAACTATCATTAGATCCTATGAAAATGGAAGTTGCAATTGGAGTGCCAACAGGCAGGGGAGACTTCTTTGGTAATCCAATCACAAAAAATATTCGAAGAGAATTTGCATCAGCCAAAAGAAATATTTTGTCACTAGAACTTCCAATAGAGGGAAGACCTAAAAACTTTACTGGTGCTGTTGGAGAGTATTCGTTTGCAGTAACATCAGATAGAAGTTTATTAAAGGCCAATGAAAGTTCACAAATAAAAGTAGAAGTGAAAGGGAAGGGGAATTTGAAATTATTTGAATTACCAAAGGTTATAGTCCCTAAAGAATTAGAAATATATGAGCCTGAGAGAAAAGAGCGTATTCGTATTCTTTCAAATGGTATTTCTGGATCTATAAGTGATCAATATACTGTAGTCCCTCAATTTAAAGGGAAATATAAAATACCAAATGTCTCTTTTTCCTATTTTGACATTAAGAAGAAAAAATATAAAACTATTACAACTAAAGATTTGTTTGTAGAGGTCCTGCAGGGGAGAGAGCTTCCGAGTGTAAGGAGTGATTCACAGCAAAAGAAGATAGTAAAAACAATTGGCAAAAACTTTAGATACATACAAACTAATACAACTTTTGTGTCAAAAAAAACAACCCAGTTCTTTAAATCTACTTTATACTACATATTATTATTTTTGTCTTTTATTATAATTCCTATAGGAGTTTTCATTGCAAAGAAAAACGAAGAACGGAATAGAGATATTACTGGTAACAAGTTAAGAAGGGCGGAAAGATTAGCAAAAAAATATCTATCTGAAGCAGCAAAAAAAATAGGTCAAAAAGAGGCGTTTTATGAATCGTTGGAACGTGCTCTACACAACTACTTAAAAGCAAAGCTAGGTGTAGAGATTTCAGAGATAAGTAAAGATAAAATTACCCAAATATTACAGGATAAAAAAGTTGACGATAAAACCATAACTCAATTTACAGAAGTTCTTAAAGATTGTGATTTTGCAAGGTACTCGCCAAGTACAAATGTAGCTATGAAGATGGAGTACGAGAAGGCAAAAGGAATTATTATTGAATTAGATAAGCAGTTTTAATATGAAAAAAATACTCTTTTTACTATTGTTCATCTCTAGTTTAGCTAATGGTCAAAGCGTAGAAGAATTATTTTCTAAAGCTAATACTTTTTACAAACAAGGTAACTTGGAAATGGCTATAGAGAATTATCTTGAAATAGATAAGCAAGAAGAGGTCTCATCAGAATTATATTATAATCTAGGAAATTGTTACTATAAATTGAATAATGTAGCAGAAACTATCTATTACTATGAAAAAGCATTAAAACTAAATCCTCTAAATGAAGATGCTAGAAATAATTTAGTTTTCGCAAAAAGGTTAACTATCGACAGTATTAAAGAATTACCTAAATCTATTTTACAAAAAATTAATAAAAATTATTTTCAGAAATTGTCCTATAATCAATGGGCATTAATTACAATAGTCTTTTCATTTTTAACAGCAATCTTATTTTTATTATTTTACTTTTCATTCCGCTCTTCCCTAAAAAGAACATACTTTATAGCAAGTGTGTTTAGCTTTTTATTCTTCATAAGTGCCTTAACAATTACTTACAACCAGTTTATTTTTACCAAAAACGAAGTTTTTGCAATTATTTTTTCAGAAAAAACAGAAATTAGAAATGAACCTTCAATAAGCTCTGAATCAATTTTTACTTTACATGAAGGGACTAAAGTGAGAGTTTTAGATGCTGTAGGTAATTGGAGAAAAATTAAGCTAGTCGATGGAAAAGTTGGGTGGATTCCTCTCAAAGAATTAAAATTGTTAAGCTTTTTTTAACAAATCATATGAGAACTCTTTATTAAATTTACTTTTTTAATTAGACAAATAAAAAAATAGAAAGCCAGTTTCCATATTATCAATATTTATACTGAATTGGCCAATTCCAATAAACTATCTAGAGACGATATTAATTTAATTTTATGAAAACACACACAAAAGAAACACAATCATCAATAACTCCAAGTAGAGCCATAGAATTATTAAAAGAGGGAAATACTCGTTTTATTGAAAACAAAAAAACCGAACGAGACTTATTAGACCAGGTTAGAGAAACAAGCACAGGACAATATCCATTTGCTACTATTTTAAGTTGTATTGATTCTAGAGTTTCATCAGAATTAATTTTTGATCAAGGTATTGGGGATGTTTTTAGCGCAAGAGTTGCTGGAAATTTCGTGAATGAAGATATTCTTGGAAGCATGGAGTTTGCCTGTAAACTAGCAGGAACAAAAGTTGTTGTCGTATTAGGCCACACTGCTTGTGGTGCTATTAAAGGAGCATGTGATGATGCTAAACTGGGTAATTTAACAGCTTTGATTAGTAAGATTAAGCCCGCTGTGAAAGCCGTGAAATTTCCAGAAGAGGCTAATTTGAGAAATTCTAAAAATATTCATTTTGTAAATGATGTATCTGAAAAAAACGTTCACCTTACAATAGAAAATATTAGATCTCAAAGTAGCGTTTTAAACGAAATGGAAGAGAAAAATGAAATTAGAATAATTGGTGCAATGTATAATATTGACAATGGTACTGTAACTTTTTACTAAATAAAAACTATGAAAAAATTATTTTCAAATATTAAAGGTGATGCATTTGGAGGAATAACAGCAGGAATTGTTGCTCTTCCCTTAGCACTAGCTTTTGGAGTGTCTTCTGGCCTTGGGCCAGCAGCAGGACTATACGGTGCTATTTTTATAAGTTTTTTCGCAGCCCTTTTTGGAGGAACAAATACTCAAATTTCTGGACCAACAGCCCCTATGACAGCAGTAAGTATGGTCATAATCGCAGGAATAATAGCCTCTAATGAAGGGGATGTTTCAAAGGCTTTACCTGCAATTTTAACTGTATTTTTATTAGCTGGTATTTTCCAAATTGGATTAGGTGTTTTAGGTTTAGGTAAATATATTAGATATATTCCTTACCCTGTAGTTTCTGGATTTATGACTGCGATTGGTTTAATAATTCTTCTTACGCAGATTTTGCCTTCAGTTGGTTATTACCCAAAAGAGGATAAAGAATTTGTTCAACAATTTAAACCTCTTGCAAGAGAGATTATTTTAAAAAACATCTTAAAAGAAGAGGCCGGAGAGGGTGTTTTAGTATTAGATAATTTTGAAGGAGCTGTATTAAAAGGTCAAAAAATTACTGCAGAACAGATTTTATCAGAATCAAGAACACTAGCTGCAAAAGATGCCTCTGGCACTATAGGTGCGCTTAAAGTTCTACCAAGAGCATTAAATAATATTGATTTGCTGGAACTTCTTCTCGCGTTAGGGACAATTATTATTATATATGGATTTAAACGGATTACAACTGCAGTCCCAAGTACATTAGTCGCTTTAGTTGTGGTGTCTGGTATTGCTGTTGGTTTTGGTTTAGATTATAAAACAATAGAGTCTATTCCTACAGGTATTCCAAAAATTAATTTTGATATTTTCTCAAACTTTAGTCTCAGTAGTATAACTCCGTATATTTTCTCAGCATTAACGCTATCTATTTTAGGAGCGATAGACTCCTTGTTAACGAGTGTTGTTGCTGATAATATGACCAAAACGAAGCATAGGCCTAATAAAGAATTAGTAGGGCAAGGGATAGGAAATTCTATTGCCGCGCTTTTTGGTGGTATTCCGGGAGCTGGAGCAACGATTAGAACGGTAGTAAATATAAATGCGGGAGGGAAAACAAAACTTTCTGGAATGATTGCTGGTATTATGCTCCTTGTCGTTATGTTGGTTTTTGCAGATGTTGCTTCTAAAATTCCTGCAGCCGTATTAGCAGGTATCCTAATTACTGTTGGTATTGGTGTTATGGATTATAAAGGGTTGAAAGCTATTCCAAGTTTACCTAGGGATATTAAAATAGGTCCATTAAAATTAAGTTCAGAAGTTTTAATTATGCTAATTGTTCTTGGACTTTCTACATTTTGGGATTTAATTTATGCAGTTGGTATTGGTTTAGTAATTGCATCGTTGATGTTTATGAAAAAAATTGGAGACTTAACAGCAGAACATTCAAACGTAAAGGTTTTAAAGGAAGAGGCTTGGTCTGATGAAATTAATTTTCCAGAGAGCTTAAAAGAAACAGTATTTATTAAGCACATTAAAGGACCACTGTTCTTTGGTTCAACAAGTGAGTTCCAACAACTTTCTGAACAAATTCCTAAAACTGCTAAAGTTGTTATCATGCGATTGGGTAGAATGCAATATATGGATCAAACAGGGCTATATGCTATGGAAGATATGTTACAAGATTTAAAGAAAAATAATATTGAAATTCTATTTGTGAACTTATTAAAACAACCTAGTTACATGATGGAAAGAATAGATATTATACCTGATTTTATTCCTGAAAATAAAATCTTTAAAACCTTTGAAGAATGTGTTCTTTGGATTAAAGAAAACTTTAACGAGGTCAATTAATTCTACTTCCTATACAAAAACCCGAAATAAATACTTATTTCGGGTTTTGTCTTTTAATTTCTTTATTATAAAATTATATTAAAATAAAAATGTTAGTAGTCATTACTAAATTGTAATATCTTCAGTTTTTATAACTTCAATTATTGACGGAAAAATAAACGGAGCAATTTTTTTAATGGGCTTGTATAATATTGAATTGTCTATAGTTTCTTTATTTACAAAAGATATAGTGTTATTAATTTTATTAAAAAAGATAAAAGCAATACTTAAAATAATTCCAATTTTTGATAGTCCAAAAATACCTCCTAATATTTTATTTAATAAACCTAAAGCGATAAGCTTCGCTAATTTAGTAAGTAGTTTCCCTATAAGTGAAATAACTATTATTATTATTATAAAAGTCCCTGCATAGGCGGCAAGCGTAACATATTCCTCATTCCAAGAAACAAGATCTTTTAAATAATCTGAAATAAAGTGGGAAAAATGAATCGCTCCATACACCCCAACAATCAAGGCAACTAAAGAGGCTACTTCAACTAGGAGGCCCTTCATTAAACCTCTAACAAAACCAAAGATTAGAATTGCAGCAATGATTACATCAAAAACATTCATTTTTAATAATTTTTATCAAACCTACATATTTTTTATCATATTATAAAAGGAGCGTTTGTATCTTTACTATTTATAAAAATACTGAATGTCAAAAAATACTGAATTAAAGGAAAATTGGGAAGCTTTAGTTACTCAGCTTTCAACCCAGTTTGCAGATGGAGACACATTAGATTTAGATTCAATTATTTATCTGATTGGGGTTCAAGAATTAGGTCAGGGTCAGCGTGTATTTAAGAAAGATGAGAAGGTAAATTTAATGCATATAGCAATATGCAAACTTCTAGAGCCATATGGTTATTATGAATTCGATTTTTATGACACTGATGGGTGGCCTCATTATAAAATAATAACAGATTTACCTCACTTAAAAGCAGGTGAGCAAACGGTGTTAATGAAAGAAGCTATTGTTAATTATTTTCAGGTAATCAATTTTATTAAGTAACACTTATTTTACGAATCTTTTTTAAACTGAACTTTCTTATACACTAGTCATAATATCTTGATTTTTAAGATTTTTAATGAGAAATGCTATTTTTGATCGAAATTAATAGTTACTGTATTTTTCTTTGTATTTTTTATTTTAATATTTCTTCCAAAAATTAAAGCCCGGTTGTCTTTTTCATGTCCTGCAGGAAAATTAAAGAAAATAGGCAGCTCTTTAGGTATTACATCTAAAATTAGTTGCTCTATAGATACTCCCCATTTAGTAGTATTATTTTTAACATTAGAGATATCTCCAACCAATACCCCTTTTAATTTATCAAAATAACCAGCTCTTTTAAGACTTTGTAACATTCTATCAATACTATATTTATATTCACCAATTTCTTCGATAAATAAAATTTTCCCTCTCGTTTTTATTTGACTCTTCGAGCCTAGCATTGATGATAAAATTGTAAGATTCCCTCCAATTATTTGCCCTTCTATCGTCTCTGAAAAATTTGATGAGATTATAGGCCTATTGTAGCTTGATAAGGGTATCTCATATGATAATTTTTCTCCAAAAATTGCTTTTTTAAAAGTAGTAATCGTCTCAGTGATATCCTCTTGCTCAACCCCTAAACCTGATGGCATCATTGCATGGATTGTTTCTACCCCCATATTATTAATATGATTGTGAAAAGCCGTAATATCTGAATACCCAATGATCCATTTTGGATTTTTCTTAAATTCTGAAAAATCTAGTTTATCTAAAATTCTTACAGATCCATAACCTCCTCTGGCAGACCAAATTGCTTTTATGTTTTTTTTGTCTAATGCTTCTTGAAAGTCATTAGATCTTTCTTTGTCTGTTCCTGCGAAATGATAATCATTTTTAAATAAATTTTTCCCAAAGACAACTTTTAAGCCCCAAAGTTCTAAGAGTTTCTTTGCTCTGTTGATCTCTTCTAATTTATCGTTTAATACTCCTGAAGGAGCTACAATTGCAACTGTGTCTCCTTGCTTTAAATAGCTTGGTTTAATAGTTTCCATAGGATGTTCTTGTGAATTTAAGAGTAAAGAAACCATCAATAAAACAATTGTAAAATTTATTTTTATTTTCAAAATGATGTCTTTTTATTAATTCTAGAAATATAAAATTATAGTAATGTAAATGTATCGATTTTCAATGGTTATTAAAACTCGGTTTTTTGTACTTTTGCCTTTTAAGAATGAATTTACAAAATAAATTAAGTAAAATTCTATGAATACTCCAAAAAGATATACTGTTACCGCAGCTTTACCATATACTAATGGGCCAATACATATTGGCCATTTAGCAGGTGTATATGTTCCTGCAGATATTTATGCGCGTTTTCTCCGTTTAACAGGTAAAGATATTGCCTTTATTTGTGGTTCAGATGAGCATGGAGTTGCTATTCCAATGCGTGCAAAAAAAGAAGGTATTTCGCCTCAAAATATTATAGATAAATATCATGGAATCATAAAAAAATCTTTTTCTGATTTTGGGATCTCTTTTGATAATTACTCTCGTACCTCATCTAAGATTCATCATGAAACTGCGTCAGAGTTTTTTATAAAAATGTATAATGATGGTGAGTTTATTGAAGAGGTTACTGCCCAATTATATGATGCAGAGGCAAATCAATTTTTAGCTGATAGATTTGTAGTGGGTATTTGTCCAAAATGTAAATTTGAGGAAAGTTATGGGGATCAATGTGAAAATTGTGGTACTAGTCATAATGCTACGGATTTAATAAATCCTAAATCTGCAATAACAGGAAATATCCCTACGGTAAAAGAGACAAAGCACTGGTTTCTTCCTTTAAATAAGCATGAAGAGTTTTTACGTGATTGGATTTTAGACGGTCACAAAAAAGATTGGAAGCCCAATGTGTATGGTCAAGTTAAATCATGGGTAGAGGACGGCTTGAAGCCAAGAGCTGTTACCCGAGATTTAGATTGGGGGATCCCTGTACCTGTAAAAGGTGGCGAGGGAAAGGTATTATATGTTTGGTTTGATGCTCCTATTGGATATATTTCATCTACTAAAGAATGGGCTGCTAGAGAGGGGAAAAATTGGGAAGATTACTGGAAAAAAGATGATACAAAGTTGGTACACTTTATTGGTAAAGACAATATTGTTTTTCATTGTATTATTTTCCCTAGTATGTTAAAAGCACATGGTGATTATATTTTGCCTGAAAATGTGCCCGCAAATGAATTTTTAAATCTAGAAGGAAATAAATTATCAACATCAAAAAATTGGGCAGTTTGGTTACATGAATATTTAGAGGAATTTCCAAATCAGCAAGACGCTTTACGTTACACGTTAACTGCAAATGCTCCTGAGAGTAAAGACAATGATTTTACTTGGAAAGATTTTCAAGCAAAAAACAATAACGAATTAGTTGCAATTTTTGGTAATTTCATTAATAGAGTTGTTGTTTTAACCAATAAATATTACACTGGGAAAACCCCTGAAAATGAAGATTTTACTGAAGCTGACAATGATGTCCTAGCCGCTATAAAAGAATTTCCAAATACTATTGGAAAATCAATTGAAAGATATCGTTTTAGAGAAGCTTCTCAGGAATTAATGAGTTTGGCAAGGCTTGGAAATAAATATTTAGCTGACGAAGAGCCCTGGAAAGTAATTAAAGTTGATGAACAGCGTACCAAAACAATTATGTATGTTGCTTTACAAATTTCTGGTGCTTTAGCCGTTCTTTCTGAGCCTTTTTTACCTTTTACATCAATGAAATTAAAATCAATTTTAAATCTTGGAGAATCTTTGTCATGGAAAGATGTTGCCGAAAAAGAGATATTAATTCCCTCTGAACACCAAATAAATAAAGCAGAATTACTTTTTTCAAAAATAGAAGACAAAACAATTGAGGCTCAAGTGGCAAAATTAGAAGCTACAAAAATTGCTAATAAACAAGAAAATAAAACTTTAGAGCCTCAAAAAGAAATAATAGAATTTGAGGATTTTACAAAGCTTGACATAAGAGTTGGGACTATTGTGGAGGCAGAAAAGGTCGCTAAAACAAAAAAATTACTACTACTAAAAGTTGATATGGGGAAAGATGTAAGGACTATTGTTTCTGGTATTGCAGAGAGTTTTACCTCAGAAGAAGTTATTGGCCAACAGGTTTCTGTTTTAGTTAATTTAGAAACGCGAAAAATTCGAGGAATAGATAGTCAGGGGATGATTTTAATGACCGATACCCAAGACGGTAAATTAGCCTTTATCACTCCTGAAATAAATGTTAAAAACGGACAACAAATTAGTTAATGCTAAAAATAGCATCACATCCTATCTATAATCATGAATTACCAAAGGGGCATCGTTTCCCAATGGAAAAATATAACCTGCTTCCACAACAATTATTATACGAAGGTACCTGTGTAGCAGATAATTTCTTTGAACCCGAAATACCTAATTATAAACATTTTTTTACGGTTCATGAGCCAGAATATTTCTTTGATTTATTAAATATTTCTCTATCCCAAAAGGCGGCTAGAAAAATTGGTTTCCCTTTATCTGAAATCCTAATAGAAAGAGAAATGATTATTGCAGACGGCACTATTAAAGCAAGTGAATTTGCCTTAAAAAACGGAATTGCAATGAATATTGCTGGTGGAACACATCACGCATTTTCTAATAGAGGAGAAGCTTTTTGTATGTTAAATGATCAAGCAATTGGGGCAAAATATCTTCAACAAAAAGGAATGGCTCACAAAATTTTGATTGTGGATTTAGATGTACATCAAGGAAATGGTACTGCAGAAATTTTTCAAAACGACCGTTCTGTTTTTACTTTTTCTATGCATGGGAAAAAGAACTATCCTTTTACAAAGGAAAAAAGTGATTTAGATATTGCTTTAGAAAACGATACAAAAGATGATACTTATTTGTTTTTACTAAAAGAGAATCTCCCAAAACTAATTGAACAAGAAAAACCAGATTTTATTTATTATTTATGTGGTGTTGATGTTATAGGAACTGATAAATTAGGAAAACTAGACTTATCCATAGAGGGTTGTAAAGAAAGAGACCGGTTTGTTTTACAAAGCTGTTTTGATGCTGAAATCCCTTTAATGTGTTCTATGGGGGGTGGTTACTCTCCTGATATTAAAACAATAGTAGACGCCCACGCTAACACCTTTAGATTGGCGCAAAATATTTACTTTTAAAAATTTAATAATTAATAACGGCATAAAAAAAATCTGGATATTAATCCAGATTTTTTTATTTAGAATTATAACACCCTATCTTATTTACTGCCTAAAAGTAACAGATCATAAACCATGATTTCTGTAAGATTCCTTTTTTCTCCTTCTTTGGTTTCATATGACCTATTAGTTAGCTTCCCCTCCACGGCTATTTCTTGACCCTTTTTAATATAACTCTCTACAACACTAACAAGTCCTCCCTTTATAATAATATTATGCCAATAAGCCCGCTCAACCTTATTTCCTTGTTTGTCTTTATAACTATCGTCTGTAGCCATGGAAAACTTTGCTATTTTATTCCCGTCTTGGAATGTAATTATTTCTGGCTCTTGACCTAATCTACCAATTAACTGTACTTTGTTTCTTAACGTACTCATAAGATAAGTTTTAAATTATTATTATGTTTTGTTGATTCGTTTCAACACTACAAAGTTGAGATATCAAAATAGTTTTATTCGGTTACGAAGCAATTACTTTCGGATGTAATTATTTGTAGTCGTTTGTAAATGAATAATTTGATGTATATTTATACTATGGAAAATAGAGAGTGTTTAGAGTGTAAAGAGCCTTTAAAAGGCAGAGTGGATAAGAAATTTTGCTCCGATTATTGTAGGAATTCTTACAATAATCAAGTGAATAAAGACAGTAAAAATCTTATTAGAAATATAAATAATCGTTTAAGAAAAAATTATAAAATTTTATCAGAACTAAATACTTCTGGTAAAACCAAAGTAACTAGAACAAAGTTATATGATAAGGGTTTCGACTTTCAGTTTTTTACATCAATTTACAACACAAAATCCGGGAATACCTATTTCTATATATACGATGAAGGTTATTTATCTCTAGAAAATGAGCTGTTTTTACTAATTAGGAAGGAACGCTAAAAAAATATTGAGCAGTTTTAAAATTTACCCAAACTTAAAATCACTTATTCATAGCTTTATTTAAATTCATATACATAAAGTTAATATCTGTCGATTCTTTCCCTAATAAATATTTACTAAAATGATCTGCTCTTAGCCAGAATGAATACTCTGTCATACTCCCAAAACCATGCCTTTGACCAGGCATTACCATAAATTTAAATCGTTTATGTGCTTTGATTAATTCGTTAGCCATTCTTATTGTCCCAGCAGGGTTAACATTATTATCCATATCTCCGTGAATCAACATTAAATGTCCTTTTAAATTTTTTGCTAACGATTGATTGTCATCAATTTTATATTTGTAAGAAATTTTTCCTTTCGCATCTATTTCTTCTTTTACCCCGTGGTGAGTTTCACTCCACCAAGAATTATAAACATTATTATCGTGGTTTCCTGCTGATGAAACTGCAGCCTTAAAAAAGTCTGGGTAAACTAACATGGCCGCAGTAGACATAAATCCACCACCAGAGTGGCCATATATTCCTACTTTTTCAATATCTATATACTGATGTTTGTTTGCTAGTTGCTGGGCTACATATTTTTTGTCAGCCAAGCCATAATCTCGTAAATTTCCGTACCCATAATTGTGATACCACTTAGATCTGTCTGGATGCCCCCCTCTATTTCCTAGAGTAATTACCACAAAACCAACTTGAGCCATTCTATCTAAACGATCCATTCTATATGAAAAAGATTTATTCACTGATTCGGTTTGGGGCCCAGGGTAAACATATTCTAATAATGGATATCTTTTAGTAGAGTCCATGTCAAAAGGCTTATACATAACACCGTATATATCAGTAATACCGTCATCTGCTTTAACTTTAAAAGGTTCTGGAAACTTATACCCAGAGGCAAATAATTGGGATAAATCTGCTGTTTCTAGATTCATTATTATTCTTCCGCTTACATCTCTAACCTCAGACTTAGGGGTCGTATTTACACGAGAATAATTACTTACAAAATATCTATTCGAATCAGACATACTTGCCTTTGTAGTAAAGTCTCCAGCGTCTAAAGCTCGCATACCGGTTCCATTTAAATTAACTTTATATGTGTGCAGGTAATATGGGTCTTGATTTTTATTCACTCCATTTGCGGTAAAATATAAAGTCTTACTTTTTTCGTCTAATCCCGCAAAACCGTCAACATGATAATCCCCTTCTGTAACTTGATTTTTTAAGTTCCCATTTGAGTCATATAAATAAAAATGAGCCCAACCATCTCTTTCTGCCCAATGCAACATATCTTGTTCGTTATTAAGCAAAATTAGAGGACGGGATTCTATATAGGTGTTGAAACGCTCTTGAATTAAGACCTTATATTCTCCCGTATTAATATCCGCTACGCAGACATCATATTTTTTTCGATCTCTTGAAATAACACTAAAATAAACTTTTCCCATTTTAGATAGTAGTGTCGTGGGTTGAAAATCATCATCATTATTAGACTGCTTCCTTGGAGCCCTGAATACATTTAAACTCTGTTGAAGTGTGGTATCTAATGGAATTTTTAAATGTGTTTTTGTTTGTATATCAAAAATTAATAACTCTGCTTTATAATATTCTTGCTCTCCCGGCATATGGTATTTATAAGTCTCTAAAGTTGGCCTTTTTTTACCTGTCGAATTGATTACCCATAAATCTTTAATATGTCTCGAATCTGATTTTTGAAAAACGAATTTCTTTGAATCGTAAGACCAGGTTCCCCAAACTCCTTTTCTTTTTTCGCTGTTTTTTTCTTTATCAATATTGTCTTGTCCTCTCCCACTACCTGTATAACCATAATTTTCCTGACCGTCTTTAGTCCATTGATTTTCTACAATCGTAGTATCTTTATCATCTTTTATAAACTTTTTAAAGTTTAATTGATCCATCCAATAAATATTGTAATTTTTACCATACAAGACAATAGAACTATCCGGTGAGATATTTGCCCATTTCTCCCAAGGTCTTTTATCTTGCTTTTTTGTATCAATAATTGTTAATTCTTTTCCCCCTAATTTATATTCTAGATGATATGTCTTCTTTTCTTTTTTAGTTTGTTTATTTGAAGTAGAGTCTTTTTTGTTTTCTGTCTTTTTATCTTCTATAACTTCTATTTCTTCAGAAGAAGTTACTCGAAATCGGATCGCACTTTCTTGCTTATTAAATTTAAATTTAAAACGAGGTAAATGTTTTGCATCGTAAGGGTCTTTGGTTATTTTAGTTAACCATTTAGCCATATTTACATTATCAAAAAGTACTTTTTTTGATTTTTTATCTATATCTACAATGAAATGATTGGAACCGTTAGATGTTTTATAAGAATACCAAAAACGATTCCCTTTCTTTAACCAGTGTGGGTTTACGGCTGTTGAGTGAACCATTTTTGCAAGATTTTTAGGTGAATATTTTGCAGCAGCTCTATAATTTGGTTTCGGGGTCTCTTGTGATAGACTTACTGAAAAAGTAAAAATAAACACAAAAAATAAAATTAGATTCTTCATTATAAAATTTATTTTGGTTAAAAATTAGCGTCAGGAGACACTAATGAGGGTTAAAATACAAAATTTTTAAATTACTTTGTTGTTATTTTTAAACGTCTTGGTATTAATTTAAATTTCGTTTTTCAATAAAAAACTTTTTTAAAAGCTGGGAGCATTCATTTTCTAAGACACCACTAACAACTTTTGTTTTTGGATGTAGTTTAGTATTTAGATTAATGAATCCTCTTTTTGACTCTGCCGCTCCATATACTATTTTGCCTATTTGAGCCCAATAACTTGCGCCAGCGCACATTTGACAAGGCTCTAGAGTCACATAAAGAGTACATTCGTTTAAATATTTCCCGCCAAGAAAATCAGCAGCGGCAGTAAATGCTTGCATTTCTGCATGTGCAGTTACATCGTTTAACGTTTCTGTTAAGTTATGTGCTCTAGCGATTACTTGACCTTTTAAAACTATTACAACTCCTACAGGAACCTCTCCTTTTCTAAAAGCTGCTTCAGCTTCTTGTAATGCTTTTTTCATAAAATAATTGTCATCGAAAGGCTGTATCATTAATACTTAAATTTATCAGGTAAATTTAAGTTATTTATTTACTATAAATTTATAATTCTTTACTGTTCCTTTTTATGGAGTCAAAAAGTTAAATTGTATTTTTGTTTTTGAATGACCAATTTGTTAGATAATATATCAAGCCCTTCGGATTTAAGAAAATTAAACCAAGAACAACTACCTCAATTAGCAAAAGAATTGAGGGATTTTATTATAGATATCGTTGCGACTAAAGAGGGGCATTTAGGAGCTAGCTTAGGAGCAGTAGAATTAACAATAGCATTACATTATTTATTTGATACACCAACAGATTTATTAGTTTGGGACGTTGGTCACCAAGCATATGGTCATAAAATTTTAACTGGTAGAAAAAATGTTTTTTATACCAATAGACAGTTTGGTGGAATTGCTGGTTTCCCCTCCAGAAAAGAAAGCAAATTTGATGCTTTTGGTGTTGGCCACTCCTCAACATCCATCTCTGCAGCGTTAGGCATGGCGATTGCTTCAAATCTAAAAGGAGAAAAAGAAAAACACCATATTGCCGTTATTGGTGACGCTTCTATTGCAAGTGGGATGGCTTTTGAAGCATTAAATCATGCAGGGATTTCTTCCGCAAATTTGTTAATTATTTTGAATGATAATGCAATAGGTATTGATCCATCTGTTGGAGCGTTAAAAGAATATTTAACTAAAGTTAAAACTGATAAAAAATTAGGTGCACAAAATAATATTATAAAAGCACTAAATTTTGATTATTCCGGACCTATAGATGGTCATGATTTACCAAAAATATTAATTGAACTAAATCGATTAAAATCGGTAAAGGGTCCCAAATTTTTACATATTATTACTACTAAGGGAAAAGGATTACAAAAAGCAGAAGAAGATCAAGTTACTTACCATGCTCCAGGAAAATTTAATAAAATATCAGGAGAACGAATAAAAAAACAAGAAAATTTATATACAAAATATCAAGATGTTTTCGGAAAAACATTAGTAGAATTAGCGGGGAAAAATGAAAAAATTGTAGGAATTACACCTGCAATGTTAACAGGAAGCTCATTAAAGTTTATGTTAGATAAGTACCCTAAAAGAACCTTTGATGTAGGGATTGCAGAACAACATGCCGTGACTTTAGCAGCAGGAATGGCTACCCAGGGATTAGTTCCATTTTGTAATATTTATTCTACTTTTCTTCAGCGCGCTTATGATCAAATAATTCATGATGTTGCGATACAAAATTTACCAGTAATTTTATGCTTAGATAGAGCTGGTTTAGTTGGAGAGGATGGGGCTACGCACCATGGTGTTTTTGATTTAGCTTATTTACGGTTAATTCCAAATTTAATTGTGTTTGCACCAAGAAATGAAATTGAATTAAGAAATATTTTATATACCGCTCAATTAGGATTGAAAAACCCAATTGCAATTCGATACCCCAGAGGCTCTGGAAATATTATCGATTGGGAAACTCCGTTTAAAAAAATTGAAATTGGTAAAGGGGTTCCGCTAAAAAAAGGAGGAAAAATAGCAATTCTATCAATTGGGACAATTGCTAGTAATGTTGCTAAAGCTTTTGAAATAATGGAAGATACATCTAGTTTTTCTCATTATGATATGTGCTTTGTGAAGCCTTTAGATGAGAAGTTACTTGATGCTGTTTTCAAGAATCATAAATCTATCGTCACTATTGAAGATGGAACAATAAAGGGGGGGTTTGGAAGTAGTATATTAGAGTATGCAGCAGAAAAAAACCATCAACATTCAATAGAATTATTAGGGGTTCCAGATGTTTTTATCGAGCACGGAAGTCTTTCAAAGCTTCAAGAAAAAATTGACTTAGACCCCTTTTCTTTATATAAAAAATTTATGAAGTATATATAAAAAAGGACGCTAAATTAGCGTCCTTTTTTATCTTATTTCTTATGCTTTTTAATACCTACTGGTAAATTTGTAATTATTTTATTACAATCTTTTTAGAAGATTTTCTACCGTTTCTATCAGTTAAATTTACAATATAAATCCCTGAACTTGCGTTTAAAGAAATTTCCTGTCTTTGGCTTGTGTTAAAGTCTAAGTTCGCAGAATATACTTGCCTCCCTCTAATATCAAAAATTGAAACTTCCGATTCTTGGAGGTCATTTTTTCCAAAGATGGTAAAATTTCCATCAGAAATTGTTGGATAAACAGTGAATACTTCATTGTCTTTTAACACATCTTCTACAGAAGCGGTCTCTGCTGTAAATAGTCCAGAGAAAACGCCTCTACCGTATGTAGCAGCATACACGGCGTTGTCATCTCTTAAATCTAAATCCATTACTTTAACATTTTTCATGCCATTATTAGATTGAACCCATGTAGGATCCTCGGCAAAAAAATTTGTTGTGCTCCAAACACCTAGTTCTGTACCTATAATAACTTCTTCTGTTCTTAGTGGGTTTTGTAAAATAGCTTTTACTGGAATATCTGGAAAATCTCCTTCTTTTGAAAACCAATTCGCTCCTGCATCACTAGAATACCAGATATTTTTAACTCCATAATTATGCATCGTAAGAAAAATATCATTTTCACTTTCCCCAAACTCTATATCAGAAACTGTCCCTACAAAGTCTGGACCGGTTATATCTGACCAAGCAGGAAATTCTCCATCTGCATCGTCTATTTGAATAAGTTTACCATTCTTTAATCCAGCTAATAATTTTGTAGAAGTGGTTGTAAATGGCGATACCTTCATGGCTGATGGCGCTTCATCCATTAAATTATCACTTAAGTCTGTTTTGCTGATTGATCCCGAAAGAATATTCTTATATCTTTTGATGATATAATTGATCCCACTTGAGTAATTAGAATACAAAATATCTAAATTAGAGTCCAGTTCTTCTTGATTAATAAAGTCTCCATTAGGACCAGATTCTGAATTAATTGTTCTTTGAGTACCTGTTGCTAAATCCCTCAAACGAATACTGTTATTATAAACATAATTTGAGACGTAATACTGATCTGTACCATCTTGGTCAAAGAAACTATATGCGCCGTCTCCCCCTTGGACCTTAAGGGAGCCATTAATACCGGCAGATGCATTTGTGAATAACTGTGTCCCGTTATCTTGAGCTCCTGCAACAAAATTATCTCCTGTTAAGGCTGTTGTAGGTGCAACACCTACTGTGTAAAATTGTATTGTAATATATCCATTATTTCTTTCAACTATATTTACCCCTGCGTCATTAGAAAAATAAACCCCTCCGTCATTAGAAAAAAGCATTCTTGTAGAGGATGTTCCTGAAAAAGCTAATCCGTGCTGATCTGCATGAACATTTGGAATATTTAAACCTGATAAATTGTTGTTATTAGACCATTTAGATATTTGAGAATACGAGTTTGCTCCATCTGTACTTTTAAATAAGTCAATCCCTCCTATGAATATTTTCTCATCATTATTTGGATCTACCCTTAAAAGTAAATCATAAAAAGCTTGACCTCTTGTAAAGTCATTGTCAGGAATTCCATTATCTGCATCAATAGGTAAAGCCATTGTCGTAATACTAGAAAAACCGTCTGTTGTTTTATAGATTCCTACTGGAGAACTACTTAATTGTGCTAGAACATATATTTTAGAAGCATCTGTCCTTGAACAAGCAATTTCTGTTCTTTGTCCGTCTGGTACAGTGTGTTTTAATGTAAACTCCGTTGCATCAGTATTTGTAGATTGGAAAATCGCTCCTCCGCCATTACCAAAAATATCTGAAGTTGTTGAAATATAAACCGAATTATCCGCTGCAATTTTTATGTTATTTGGCTCATGGTCACCTCCTTCTGAGTTATTTGGAATTGTCAACTTAGTATAATTTAAACCATCTGTAGATTTATAAACTCCTAAATCTCCTATTCCAAATAAGACTTGTGGTGATGCTATTCCATAAAGAGCATCTCCTGCTGCCACATATACTTCAGAAACACCTGCATTGTCTCTAACAACAATATCATTTACATGCTGAACACCGCTTGATACAATAAAGCCCGAATCATTCCCTCTTCTGACATCAAGTGTTACATTAACTGATGTGCCTGCACTAAGTGCGTCTATAATATTATTCCCATTTAATCTAGAAATCATTACTGTTGGAATGGTGATTCCTGAATCTTCTCCTCCTTGATTAATAGGGAGTCCTGCCACGTTATTTACAATTATAACTCCAATAGCTCCTGCGTTTTGAGCGTTATTAACTTTATCAACAAATGGGCAATCTCCTCTTCTAATAACTGCGATTTTACCATCGATATCTGTTGAATTATTAAGAGCTGTACAACCATCTTCGGTTACTCCAGTTCCGTCATCTGCTAAAACTAAATCTGATGTAATTGAAGGGTTCAACCCCCCACCAAAAGCTGTAGAAAGAATTGCATAATAGCTCCCTGCTATACTTGAGGGTGTATTTATGATCATTTCCGCATTTGCTTCAAAAACCGTTTCCCCTTCTGCGCCTCCAAATACATTTTCCCATGAAGTACCACCGTCGGTCGTTCTCCAAACTCCTGTTCCGTTTACGTCACCTCCAACATAAGATTCACCTGTCCCTACATACCATATCATAGAGTCATTTGGATCTATAGCAATACAGGAAATTGCTAAATTTTCAGGGATATCTACTAAAGTCCAAACAGAGCCTGCATCTGAAATATTTGTATTTTTCCATAGACCACCACTAACTCCACCTGCATAAACAGTCTGTTGACTTCCATCATTTGGATCAAAAATCATTGCTCTTGTTCTTCCCCCTTGATTGTCTGGTCCTCTATTTACCCAAGCATTATCATTAGCGTCTCCCGGGGTTCTTCCCGTTGCTCGTAAATCCTCTAAATCATTTTGAAGTTGGAAAACATTTTCTTTATGAGTTCTTCCTGTATAAGGATTTATTTCACTTAAATATTCTTGCTCAAAAAAAGCATTTGGAGGCAAGCCCTGAAGCTTTCTGTCTGATTTAGACAAGTTTTTAGTTTTATTATAAGGGTGATTTTTTAAAATTTCTGAATGTAATTCTCTTACTGATTGACTCTGATTTTCATTATTTAAGATAAAATAAGAAAAGATTAAAGCAAATAATAATAGAAGTGAAAAAAGTAGTTTTTTATTCATAATGGAAGGTTTATTATTTTTTAGTTTACAAATTTAAGTATTAACAATTGTTCTATGTAATATTTCCTGTTAATTTTTTATGGGTTCGAATAGCATAACTATCTGACATCCTTGACACGTAACTACAGATTTGCATAATTCTGTTATAAGGATTGCTGTCTTGAGATAGATATTCTTTGGGTAATAAATTTAAAATTAATTGATCATAATTAGAATCATTTCCTTCAAATTTATTATTTACTGCTTTAACAAAAACATCTAAAAGGTCTGAAATGATTCGATAGCCTGCGAGCTCTTTTTCAACAACTTCTTGGCTTTTATAAATCTTATCAATACTAATCTTTATAATGTCGTTAATCTGAGCTTCAAAAGAACATTTTTCTAATAGAGATTTATCAAACCCTCCTGACAAAATACCTTCTTCATTGTCTAAAAATATTTTTACCGCCTGATTGATTAAGGTATTAATTGCAAGAGCTCGCAAGTAACTTACCCTATCTTTTGTGTGTTTTAAGGAATGATATTTTTTAGAATCGATGCTATCTCTTACTAGATTAATTAAGTACTCTAATGCATATTCTTCTTCAATTAAGCCCAAGTTGATTCCATCTTCAAAATCGATTATTGTATAACAAATATCATCTGCTGCTTCGACTAGGTAAGCTAGGGGGTGCCTATAAAAGGAAATATCTTTTGTAATTGATTTTTGTAACATTCCTAAATCTTGCACTACATCTAAAAACTCAGTTCTTTCTGACTGAAATACCCCATATTTTTTATCTACAATATGTTTTGTGGGTTTTTTAGGCAAACTTTCTTTAGGATATTTTAAGAATGCTCCTAAAGTTGCATATGATAATCTGAGCCCACCAACGACACCATCTTTCGACTCTGTTAAAATTTTAAATCCATTTGCATTTCCTTCAAAGTCTATTAAATCTTGATATTCTTTAGAGGATAACGTCTCTTTATATTTTTCACCATTTCCAGATTTGAAATACTCCCCAATAGATTTTTCACCAGAATGTCCAAAAGGTGGATTTCCAATATCATGCATAACAGAGGCTGCTGCTACAATAGCTCCAAAATCATTAAAGGTGTAGCCTAGTGTAGCTAAATTTGGATGTCGCTCAAGAAGTACTTTCCCTACTTTTCTTCCCAACGTTCTACCCACAACAGATACTTCTAAACTATGAGTTAGTCTAGTATGAACAAAATCTGTTTCTGATAGGGGAATTACTTGTGTTTTATCCTGTAAACTTCTAAATGCTGCTGAAAATATGATTCTATCAAAATCTACATCAAACCCTAAGCGTGTTTCATCTTGTGTTGCTCTGAATCTTTTTTGAGTATCCCCAAAGCGTTTTAAAGAAAGGAGTTGTTCCCAGTTCATCTTATTAATTTAAGTTCTAATTTATCGCTATAACACATCTTTAAATATTATCGAAAGACAGAGGCAGCTAGTTGTACGAAAATACAAAAAAAGAGAAGCGCAAACGCTTCTCTTTTTATCATCTTTATTAATTTAATACTATACCTTCTTGAGCATGGTTTCATCTATTTATTTAAGAACATTCCCTCGTCACGAGAAATTATTAAACTTGAAAAAAATTGAGAAATGATTAAAAATCTCTATAAAATTCTAACCCTCACAACTTGCACAGTCTTTTTTCTGTTTGAATTTTTGAGCAGCATTCATACTGTGCTGATAATACAACGATTTTAGTCCTAATTTCCATGCGGTAACATGAATTTTATTGACTTCTTTAATAGGCATATCTGGGTGAATAATAATATTTAGAGATTGTCCTTGATCTATATGAGGCTGTCTATTTGCTGCTTGATAAATAATATTCATTTGATCGATTTCTGAATAAGTTTTAAAGACATCTTTTTCGTTCTCTGTAAGAAAATCTAAGTGTTGTACAGAACCATCTCTGTCTCTTATATTTATCCAAACCTCGTGGGTATCCATTTCTTTTTCTTGTAATAACTTGACTAAAAATGGATTTTTAATTGTTGTTTTTATTTTTGCAATATCCTTAACATAAATGTTAGACCAAACTGGTTCAATACCCTGAGAAACTTGACCTAAAATAAAAGCAGACGATGTTGTTGGTGCCACAGCATTTAACGTTGCGTTTCTTCTGCCGTAACCTTTGAGTACAGCTGGTTCACCAAATTTCTCTGCCAATTGCTCAGATGCTTTGTATGAGCGCTCTTTTATTGTTTTAAAAACTTCACTATTTAAATCAAAAGCTTCTTGACTGTCAAATGGTAGCATTTTAGACTGTAACAATGAATGCCATCCTAAGGTTCCTAAACCTAAAGCTCTATTTTCTTTCGCAAAATTATAGGCTCGTTCCATAAACATAAATGTTTGACGGTCTTCCCTGTCTGAAGAATTCTTATATGATTCTAATTTCTCTAGAAATTCTGTTATCACCGCATCTAAAAAATAAACCATTGTTTCAACAGCATCTGTATCTTTCCACTTATCATAGTGTAATAAATTTACGCTAGATAGAACACAAACAAATGACCAATCATGATTTGAAGGAAGCATGATTTCTGTACACAGATTACTTGCATAAATTGGAAGATCTTTGTCTTTATAGACATCAGCAGCCCCATCATTAGCATTGTCTGAGAAAAACACATATGGATATCCCATCTCTGCTCTACTTTCAAGTACTTTAGCCCAAATAGTTCTTTTCTCTACATCACCATCTATCATCTTTTGCATCCAATCATTAGACACTGTGACACCGTGGTTAAGTTCTTGAATTGGGTTTCCTTCTGATCCGATTTCTAAAAATTCTAAAATATCTGGATGGTCTACAGGAAGGTAAGGTGAAAAACGACCTCTACGAACAGATCCTTGACTAACTACATCTACCATAGATTCAAAAAGCCTCATGATATGAACTGCCCCTGATGCTTCTCCATTATTTTTTATTGGAGCTCCACGAGGTCTAATCTTACCAAAATATCCCGAAGTACCTCCTCCTAATTTAGACATCATTCCTACTTCAGATTGAGTATATAGAATGTTTCCTATATCATCGTCTATGTGTGAACCAAAGCAACTAATAGGCAACCCGCGTTCTTTCCCAAAGTTTGACCAAACTGGTGAAGCTAACGAATAATATCCTTCAGACATGTAGTGATAAAACTTATCTGCATAGCCTGGCATTTGCAGAATTGACTCTGCTCTTTGTGCAATTTGTAATATACGTTCTTGTGGAGTAACACCTTCACTTAAATATCCCGCATCTAAAAATTTCCTACTATTTTCATTCAACCATTTGAAGGATTGTTCTGAAGGTCTATTTAATTTTTGCCTCGCTTTGTCACTAGCATGGATTAAATGTTGAAAAAATTCTTTTTCGTCTTGTTTGGTAGTTGTTTTTTTTTGCATAGTCTAAAAAAGGTCGTCACTTGTTATACTTTGGGTTCTTTTGCTATAGTTTATAGATCGTTTAACGAAGAAATCGCCGTGTTTTGTTCCTATAATTTCATCATCAAACCATTCGGTTTCTGACACTAGTTCTTTATTAACATCAAACACTTTTTCAATACCAATACTTTCTAAAGAATTATTAAATCTATTTTTTATAAATTCATAAATTACAGACTTTGGCAGGAAGTCAACTTCTCCTTCTTCAAAAATCCAATCAACTAAATCGCATTCTGCTTCAAATGCTTTTTTACACATTTCTTGGATTTTTTGGCGGTATTCTAAGGTAAACCACTCTGGATGTTCTTTTTGTAAAATCTTTATCAAGTCAATCCCAAAATCACCGTGAATTTGTTCTTCCTTTGAAGTAGCTTCTACTACATTAGAAATTCCTTTCAACATGTTTTTATGTTTATTGAAAGCCATGATAATTAGAAATTGAGAAAAAAGAGAAACGTGCTCTATAAATAACGAAAAGAGCAATACTGACTCAGCATATTCTTTGTTATCATCACTTTTTGAATTTTTAAGTGCAGCCTCTAAATATTGCACTCTTTTCATGATGGTAGGTTTTTTCTTTAAAGCTTTAAATTCAGCGTTTAATCCTAAAATCTCTAATAAATGAGAATATGCATCGGCATGGCGAACTTCACTTTCAGCAAATGTTGAACCCACTGCGCCAATTTCTGGCTTTGGCATTCTTTGATAAAGATCTCCCCAAAAGGATTTTACAGCAACCTCTATTTGAGAAATAGCAAGCATTGTGTTTTTGATCGCACCTCTTTCTATATTAGACAGGCGAGATTTAAAATCTTGAATATCGCTTGTGAAATTGAACTCAGTATGGATCCAATAAGAATGTCTTATAGCTGGAACATAATCGTATAGTTGAGGATATTCGTAAGGCTTTAGGTTAATTCTTTTTTCAAAGATATCTGTCTGTCTATCAGAAGTTCTTTTATTACGATATAGAATATAAGCCTTAGCAACTTCTGGAAACTCACTTTCCATAAGTTTTGTTTCTACGATATCTTGAACCTCTTCAATTGTAGGTATATATTCAACGTGTTGAGATTTACGCTCTAGTAGGCTTTTATAAACCGCTAAGGCAATATCCTGAGCATTTTGCTCTGTACCATTGCCAACAACGCTCATTGCTTTAAAAATAGCTTCTGTAATATTATTAAGATTGAATGTTCGTGTACTAAAATCTCTTTTAATAATGTGTGTAATCTCCATTTATTTTTTATAATTATATTAATTCTGAACTTTAAATATCAATAAATTTTTGAGGATTAGTCAAGATATTTAAATAAGTTTCTTCACATTTTATTAACAGAGATTTACTGCTAAAAAAAACGTTGTTTTTCATCTATTATTTTTTGTTTTGTGTTTGTAAGCTGAGAATAATTGTCAATAAAAGTTAAAAAATAAAAAAATAAATATTTTTTAATTGTTAATAAAAAGTGTGAAATTTTAATTAACAGATTTTTTTTAAAGATTTGAAAGACATTTTTTTTTCTTATGTGGAAAATTTTATTGCAAATAAGCTCTTGTCTATCTGTTTTAACCCCTACTAAAATCTTTCTTTTCTACATATCTCATAAAACACTATGAATAAGACACTTATGCCCAGAAACAAGCTTGCTGTTTTTTACACCATTCCCATATATCATCGTGTTGAATTGGAAAAACAACAAATCTGTTATCATTTGGTTGTAAAATTGGTTTTACGCAGGACGCTGCTTCTTTAACTGACATTGAATTTATCTTTTACTATTTAATGATTTGTTTAACGTTTTAAATTGTTAAAAACCACTCTAACAAAGATTGAATTTTTTGTTCCAAAATGAAAGTCATACTTATTCACAAATCATATGAAGTTTTTAACAATCTGACAAAATTTGTATTTTATTTGGTTTTGATCAATTTAATTAAAATGCTGAAAATCAGTTTTTTAAAAAATAAAAAAGAAAGAAACCGTTGATTCTATTGGGTTTAATTAAAAATTCTTTTTTATGATTTTTTAACGCTTTTTTTTTAAAAAATAATTACAGTCTTTTTGTCGGCCGTTAAACAAAACAAAAAAACAGTTATTCCATTAAATATTTTATAAAAAAGGAAGTCTTTTTAGTAAAATATTTTCCTTTTAAAGAAGTCTTAAGCTAATTTATTTAAGTGTTTTTGTGCAACTTTTTCAAGCTCATCATACCAGTCTTTCCCAAATTTTCTAATTAAAGCTTGTTTCACAAACTTATAAACAGGGACTTGTAGTTCTTTTCCTAAAGTACAAGCATCATCACAAATATCCCATTTATGATAGTTAACGGCAGCAAATTCACTGTAATCCTTGACTCTAATTGGATATAAATGGCAAGAAAGAGGTTTTTTCCAATCTATTTCACTAGAATTATAAGCTTCTTCAATACCGCATAGAGCTGTGTTTTTTTTATCAAAAATCACATAAGCGCAGTCAGCGCCGTTAATTAACGGTGTTTCTAATTCTCCCCAATCATTCTTAACCGAAGTCCCTTCTTTCTCTATAACGGCGATACCTTCTTTTCTTAAAAATGGTTTTACCTTTGGATAAATTTTCTCTAAAATACTGACCTCTTCTTTGTCTAAAGGCGCACCAGCTTCTCCTTTAACACAACAAGATCCTTTGCAGGCAGATAAGTTACAAACAAAATCTTTTTCTATAATCTCCTCTGAAACAAGAGTTTTTCCTAATTGAAACATCCTGTAAAAATAGTATAAAAAAAAACTATTATTTTTAATTAAAGAAAAACTTAATTTTATAATTTTACAAAAAAATACTTGAATGAACTTTGATGCATTGATTATTGGAGGTGGTGTAGCAGGAATGCAATGTGCATTAGTTTTGGGTTCTGCAAAGAATAAGGCTTTTGTAAAAGATAAAAAAATAGGAATAATTATGCATCAAAAAACATCGCACTTAAAAAGCGCTTTGTTTAATAATGTTTTAGGGGTAACTAGCGGGAAGCTTGGTAGTGATTTATTAATCGAAGGCAAGAATCAGCTTACAACACAATATCCAAATATTATTCAAATAGAAAATGACAAAGTACTTATTATTGATGACTTTAAAGAAGGGTATAAAATAACAACAATTAAAAATACTTATTACTCCAAAGTTTTAATCATAGCGATGAATTATGCAAAACCTTTCAATATAAAAGGTTTGGAATCTTATATAATTCCTCATGAAAAAACCGATCCAATAAAAGACAGAATTCAATTAGCTAACACAAACCATTTGATAAAACAAGGGTTATACTGTTGTGGTACAATTGCTGGTTTTCGAAGCCAATTTGCTATTGCTGCTGGAAGTGGCGCAAGTGTTGCAACTGATGTTCTAACGCTTTGGAATGACGGGATACACACAAAGGTTCATGACAAGGTCTAGTTACCCCGACTTTTTATATTTATAATTGTATTATTGTATTATGAAAAAATATTTTAGATTTGATAATGAGCCAATTACTGGTTGGTCTTTTCTTCTTAGAAATTTACTTGGAATGCTTGGTTTAATCGTGTTTGTTGTGCCAGGATTATGGATATGGGCTGCTAATGGTTACAAAAGAGCGGGCGCATTTAAATGGTCAAATGAAATGAGAGTTTTTTCTGCTATTGCTGTCGTTCTAGCTCAGGTAAGTAATATTCTATCTAGAGATCAATCATACATGGATTCTCCAATGAATCTTTTTGATTATATAACAATCCCTTGTGCTATTTTAGTTTTCATATTATTAGTAAAAAATGGAAACAAGAATTTATAAGAAGCTTGATGTAATCATGTAAAAAGTGTTTTGGTATAATCCTGCTACTCCGATTCTTACCCCTTAAACTTTTCTCACATCAACTTTCAAGATAAAATAAATCATCTACTCGACAACCCAATTCTTTTGAAAGTTTCAAACACAATAATATTGAGGGGTGAAATCTGTTATTTTCAATGGAGTTTATTGTTTGTCTAGAAACACCTATTTTTTTTGAAATATCTTCTTGTGTATACCCAGACTTTGTTCGATATAACTTTAAATTATTTTTCATGAGTTATAGTGTTTGAATAGTCTGAATTTAAATATTAAATTAAACAAGAGAATTATTAAAAATAAGTTGAATACTAATACATACATATAGTTAAGATTATATACTAAAAAGGTGGATATAATTATTAACCCAAAACTAATAAAAAGAGATAAGGACAAGCTTTCTAATCTAATTCTTGAAATTAATTCGTCTTCTATTTTTTCTTTACTAAACGAGTTTACTATCCCTGAAACAATAATTAATAAAGTAAAAACTTCGTCACCTAGACCATTTTCTATCCACCCAAAACCTTTTGGTTCTGACCCAAACCACTCATATGAAAAAATTGAAAAAACATTGACAACAAAAATGTCTTGTATTCTATCAGTCAACAATAAAAATAATCCGATTAGTATTGACAAATAAAAAACCACACCACTTATTTTTTTAAACTTATTACTAAATAAATATCGCATATTATAATTTTTAAATTTCAACAAATGTAAAGTATTTTTTACATAATGACAAAAAAACTTTACATTTAATCAAAAACGAATTTTTTATTTTAGCTCCTCAAAGGACTTAAAGAGTATGAGGGTTATGGATATAAGAGAATTAGTTACATACTATTTGAGAAAGGTTACAGGTCGATAAGAACGGATTCAATTCTTAGATACAATTATATTTATTCTATTTACAAGAAGGGTAAAATCAGAGAAGAAAGAATAAATCGAGAGTTTAAACCTACTGTAAAAGATATTATGGTTTATGTAAATCGATAAATATTTTTTACATTGCAATAAAAGTTGAAATGGTATATGGGCTTAAAATATTATTGAATGAATTCATTAGTAATCAGAATTATAATGAATTTATTTTTACTAAAGATTTGCAAAAAACGATAAAAAAATCTAGTATTTTAAATCAAAATATAGAAAATTCTGTAGGTTGGGAAAAAGTTTTAATGATTTTAGGGGAATATATTGTCTTTACTGATGATTCTGTTTTAATTTATTCTCAGACACAACAACAAGATCTGACACTTTATAAAATCCCAGAACTTGATAGTCCAGAGAAAAAAGGTCTTAAATTAAAAAAAAGTGGTTGGTTGCAATATTTTTTTGAAATTGATTATTTAAACATAGATAAATTAAGTGGTAAACCTCAAACTGGAGGAGGTATTTTATGGAAAAAAAGTAGTGATATGGGTTACTTTTCATTTGATAAAAAACTAATTTGTTTCATTTCTAAAAAAGAAAACCCCTTATTGCCAATTATTGAAGAATTAAAAATTAAAATAAAAAGTCTTACAAATAAAAATAAAATACAACAAGAAGAAGAACAGAAATTAAAAAAAGAACAACAAAGATTAAAAGAAGAACAAAGATTAAAAGAATTACAAGTCTCTCAAAACAATATATTAAGTGAATTAGATAAAGATGGAAACGGAGAAGTGGATGTAATTGAAGGAAATGACTTTAACTTGTTACTTAAAAAACATCAAAAGATTATAGTTGAAATTGATAGAACTTACGTTCAACAATTCGTAAAGATTTCAGGGTATCTAAAAATAAAAGAAAAAAATGTACAATCTATATTTAATTTAATTAAAGATACTCCTAATCAAGAGGTGTTAAATGAATATGTTGAGATATTAAAAGATGATATTCATTCATACAACCTGATGTTATTCAATTCTCTTAACATGATTGTATCTTTAGTGGAAGACGATATGATTACATTTTATGAAATCCATGAAATGTTTGATACTTTAAACATGTTTGATTCAAAACATGAAAAGGATGTGTCACAAAAACTTACAAATATTGGAGATGGATTAAAAGACCTAATGTATGAAGTAAGAAGTATGGGTAATAAAATATGTAATTCAATTCAAGAACTTAGTTATGTAAATGAGGAATCCAATAGACAACTTACAAATAAATTAAGTGAAATAGATTCTACTATGAAAGTAGGTAACTTAATTAGTACTATAAACACATATCAAAACTACAAGACCAACAAAAGGTTAAGTTCCTAAAACACTACTGAGTTAGTAATATATGAAATATTGGAAATTATTAGGACTTGGGAGTGAACCAAAAGGGACTGGAAAGGTCATGTCCATATGTATGTTTAAAGTAATTATAAAAGGATAACCGTTTGTTTCTTTTACTCCACCGTAACTGATTTTGCTAAATTTCTTGGCTGATCAACATTTTTTCCTAACATTACCGCAATATGATAAG
>ENA-ORXF01000185-ORXF01000185.1-marine-metagenome-genome-assembly--contig:-NODE-185-length-48338-cov-14.675970_pt1 | contig 48338 bp, 32 predicted proteins | sample MGYA00237864_ERZ511476 | MGnify/ENA primary metagenome ERZ511476 (study PRJEB26306, sample SAMN06343908) | marine metagenome | isolation source: coastal waters | place: Atlantic Ocean: West Antarctic...
GCTAGATGCAACAAAAAAAGAAGTGCAAGCAATAATAGACGAAATAACATTTAATAAATTTCAATAATGAATAAAGAAAAACTAGAAGAATCAGGATGGATAGTGGTCGTTATAGCTTTACTATTTTTTATACTAATGTTTGCATCAAAGACGGCTAATGCTCAACAACAACAAGTATTTGTAGAGTGTACGACAGGAGAGTATCCTGACGAGATTACTTGGCAAATACTTACTTGTAATGGTGGGATTTTATTGGAAGGAATAGCTCCGTACTTAGGTGCGGTTGTATTACCAGAGTATTACCAGATAAGTATGTTAGATTCATACGGAGACGGATGGAATGGCGCTTATCTTTATATAAACGAAACAGAGTACGGATTTTTATCTGATGTAGATTGGATAGATTCTCTTGGCACTTGGCCTCAAGAGTTTACGAGTACAATAATAGATGTAGGTTGCTTAACTATAGGAATAGAAGAACTAACTGTTTTAAAGTTTAAGCCAACTATTTATTATAATTTATTAGGACAAGTAGTTATTCCTACTAAAGGTGTGTATTTAGCATCTGATGGTATTTTAAGAAAGAAAATGTATATAAATAAACAAAATAAATAAACAATGGCAACATTAAATACAACACTAGCAATATCTTCTACAAATGTATCTTCAGACAGTTTAAGTCTAAGTATTTCAGATGTATTAGCAGTAGCAAATCCTTCTGTAGGGCTATCTAGAGCCACGATTACTACAGCAGATAACCAAGAGATTTATGATGAGGCATTAGATGTAGTATCATACATATATGTGAAGAACTTAGATCCTACTAACTATATTAAACTGCAGACAACTGCAAGTGTAGTATGGGGAAGATTACATCCAGGCGAAGCAATTTTATTTGCTATACATACAGATGCAGGATTAGAGCTTAGAGCTGACACAGCTTCTTGCATTGTTGAGTATGCATATTGGACTAAAGCGTAATTTATGAGATTAAGTAATAACTTTGTATTATCTGAAATAACACACAGTAATACAGCAAAAAGATTAGGAATAGAAAATGGTCCGAATAAAGAACATTTACAAAGTTTGCAACGTACTGTGTCTAATCTTCTACAGCCTATTCGTGACGCTCTTGGTCCTATCAGGATCAGTAGTGGTTATCGTAACCCGTCACTCAATCGTGCTATTGGTGGGAGCTCTAAAAGCCAGCATTGTAAAGGTGAGGCTTTGGACATCCAATTTTGGAAAGAGGGTAAGATGTGCAATAAAGAAGTGTATGACTGGGTGTTAGAAAGCGGTATTGAGTTTGATCAAATGATTAATGAATTTGATTTTGCTTGGATACACATATCGCTAATTAAAAATAATAATAGAAAACAAGTGTTGGAGGCTTATAAAGATGAGGACAACGATACTAGATATAGATACGCACCAAACATTAATATTCTTTAATGAAATGGATAGGCCAACATATCGTAGACCTTATTGCAAGATTTAGATCTGATGTATACTTAGAATCTTTAGCTACAACTACAGACAGTAATGTCTTAGTGGTTGATGCTAGCGGCAAGGTAGGTAAAAACACTTCTGGGTTATTAGTATTAGGTACAAGTGATACTACTGCTCTGGCGGGTGATACAACTACAATAACTTCTGGTCAAACTTCAGCCATTTCGGCAAACACACTTAAAGAAACAAACGTTGTACAAACTACAATAACAGGTAATGCAGCAACTGCTACTATATTAGCGTCAGCTAGAGCAATCAATGGTGTTGACTTTAATGGAAGCGCTCCTATAACAATCACTGCAGCAGGATCTACTTTATCAGACACAGTTACTGTAGCTAAAGGGGGTACTGGTCAAACATCTTTAGCAGCTAATTCACTTTTAACTGGTGACGGTACTAATGGTATTGTTGCAGAATCTAATTTTACTTATGATGGTACTAACTTAACATTAGCTTCTGACGGTATAGCAGCTCCAGATTTAACTATTGCATCTACAGCAAATCACCCTACTGCAGGTAATTTATTTTTTAATAAATTCAGAGCTGATGATACTCCTCCTGATGGTATGCAAATAGGAGTTATACATTGGAACAGTGAAGATGATGCAAATAATGGTCAAGCTTATGCACAAATAATAGGAAGTGCTGAAGAAACAGGTTCAGGCATTGAGGGTGGTAAACTTCAATTAAGAATAGCTACTCACGATGGGGAAATTAAAGACGCTATTGTTATAGAAGATGGTGATGCCGAAGATGAAATAGACATTACTATTGGTCAAGGAGCAAGCTCTTTAACAACTATATCTGGAAATTTAACTACTGTAGGAAATATAAAATTAGGGAATGCAAGTGATACTACATTAGCAAGAACTGCAGCAGGTAAAGTTACAATAGAAGGAGCTAGGATAAAAACTCAAGAGTTATATGTGAAAATATTACCAAGTAATTTCATTGCAGATGATGGAGGTAGACCTCTTGCTATAGATGACTCAAGTAGTGATAGGTGGTTAGAAAGTCATGGTACTCATACTATGTTTGCTTCTGTAGAAATACCTTTAGGATTTAAGGCAACTCACGTTCATATTTATGGAACTGTAGCTTCGGCTATGACAGTTTATAAAGCCGATATAGATGATAGATCCATAGTGGGGCTAGGTACAGGAAATATAGGGACTAATTTGGCTATTACAAATACCACAGCTGATGCTACTAATTACATACTAATACAGTTAGTACAAACATCAGGAGAACAAGTTAACGGAGGAATAATGACAATAGCAGCAGTATAAGATATGGCACTAGCAGCAAAGAAATCAGAAGTAGTACATCGCAGAACAGGTAGCGCTAAAGCAGCATTAAAATCAAGTTTTGACAATAACAAACATACAGAACTAGAAACGTATCCACCTGAGGCAGCTATGCTATATCAAATGCAGCAGATGCAAGAAGATATAGATGAGCTTAGGAGGTATATAGTCAGTGCAGAGTTGTTGGTCACAACCTCTGGGGCAAACTTACCTACATCTAGTAGAAATTTATCTACAGGAGCGTTATGGAATAGTAGAGGTATAGTAAGAATAGCATAATAAATATAATAAAATGGCAGTTATATATAGACATTTAGCAGGTGAAAGTGATTCGTATCCAAGAGTAGTTTCAATAATAGCTACTGCAAGAAAAACTGTTGTAGTAAAAACTTTATTGCTTACTAATACTTGTGATAGTTCTGTTACTTGTGATTTGTTTATTAGAAAAACTTCAACTTACACAACACATGTAGATAGTGAAGGTAAAAGACTTTCTGGAAACATTGTTAACGATGATTATTATCTTTTTAAAAATATTGAAATACCTGAAGGCTCTTCTATTAATGTAATAGAAATGACAGGTACGATTGAATATGAAGCAGGTCGATCTTTACAGGTTTCAATAGAAGGCAATAATACTAAAACTTTAGACTTAATACTTACACATGAGTAAATTATTAGACATACTAGGCGGAGGAGTTATTAAACAGGTAGGTGAAATACTTGATAATTTAACTACATCTAAAGAAGAGAAATTAGCTGCACAGCAAAAGATTAAAGAAGTTCTTATTCAGGCTGAGGCCCAAGCTCAAGAACAAGTAAGTAAAAGATGGGAAGCAGATATGAAATCTGATGCCTGGCTACCAAAAAATATACGACCTTTAATAATTTCTTTTCTAACTATAGTTCTTGTACTTATGTCTTTTGTAGACGGTAATGTAGGAGAATTTAGAATGGACGATGCGTACAAACCAATTTATCAAACACTTTTAATAACCGTATATGGAGCGTACTTTGCTGGACGATCTATAGAGAAAATTAAAAAACGATGACCAAATCTGAAATTAAAGAATTTTTACAGCTTAAACCTGGATACCTTAAAGAGGGCGCAGGAAGATTAGCTTTAAAATTAGAATGCGATGTAGACCTTTGTAAGGAAGCTTTAAAAGAAGCTCGAATAGAAGCGATGGGAGGATTTACCAGCATGGTTCTATCAAACTCTAACATGAATACAGGCCAAAGCGAATTAAATGACTTTGATCAGTTTGTTAAAGAAAACGATATAGATAAGAATGATATTCAGTCAGTTAAGTTCTGGCAGAATATGGGAGGAGAAAAAAGATTCTCTGTTGTCGTTAAGGGGGAAGATGAAGTCATAGATAATACTAAGGCTGAAATTATTGAGATCCTTAAGAACCACAGCCCGATACGTGCAAGAGTAGAATCTAGTAAAGCAAAAGATCCCGTTACATACGAGGTATCTTTACCTGATATTCACTATGGAAAGTATACAGGTCAAACTTTAGAGGAGGCTGAAGATGAATACATGGATGTAATTGAAGACCTTATGATTAAAGCTAAAGGTTTAAATATTGAAAAAATACTTTTACCAATAGGTAATGATGGTATGAATTCTGAAGGGCTAAGCAGGGCTACTACAAAAGGTACGCCTCAGTTTGATTCAGCAGATTGGAAAGAAACATTTGTGGGGTACTGCGCATTGATTGTAAAAGCAATCCAGTATCTATCTCAGTATGCTCCAGTTGACGTAATAGTTATACAGGGAAATCATGATTACGAACGTATGTTTTATGCCGGTGAATACTTAGATGCGTACTTCACAAAGGATGAGCAAGTTGTAATTGATAATTCATACGACCATCGTAAATACTATGAGTACGGAGTTAATATGATTATGTTCACACACGGCGATAAAGTTAAGGCTGCTAATATGCCCTTAATAATGGCCACTGAACAACCTATGATGTTCGCGCGTACGACTTCAAGAGAAGCGCATTGCGGACATGTACATAAAGAGATGGTAAATGAGTATAGAGGAATTAAAGTTAGGTTTATACCCTCAATATGCAAGAATGATGATTGGCACAAGATGATGGGTTATGAAGCTAAAAGAACTGGTCAGGCACATATATGGAACAAACAACGAGGGTACGAAGGATATTTACAAACTAACGTGTAACAGACATGACATTAGATGAAATAGCATACAACATTTTAAATTTAGTTAGAGGAGGTAGGAGTAACACGGGAGAGAATATACCTATTTCTCAGCTTAAATTTAATATTAAGTATTACAGGGCAATGTTTATTAGAAGAGACTATGCTAGAAATGGAAATATTACAAGACACTTAGAGCAAGACCTTAAATGTATTGAATTTGAGAAGGTCGATGCAACTAAATGTTGCTCTCTTCCAGTAAACTGTGATGTATACAAATCTAAAGTTAAAATACCTAAGACAGTTAGGCTAAACTTTTCAGACGCTATTACTCATGTTTCAGATGTTACAGGTTTAGAGACTATTCCTATGGTAAGTGCTCTGACAGTAAAATGGCTTCCATATGATAAATACACACAAAATGCAAAACGAGCGTATATGATTGAGGATTACCTTTACATCTACAATGCTAATGGAATGCAGTTTGGAAATGTTAGAGGAATATTTGAAGATCCTGAAGACCTTTCAAATTACGATTGTGATGACGGTTCATGTTATGATTCTGATTCAGATTTTCCAATTCCTATGGATATGGTACAGGCTATTACTAAAGGTATTGCAAGTTTAGAGCTACAACTGTTAGCAGGAACACTTAGCGATACTACAAATGATAACGCCCAAGATCCTCCTCCAGTTAGGCCTCGTAGATCGAGTAGAGAACAGGGTAGCCGTACAAATAACTCTAATTCAAATAATCCTAAGTAATGTCATATACTTTACAGCATATATATAAAGCGTATGTAGATACAAATAGTTATATTGACAAAAAAGTATTTAGAGACATATGCGAAGAATTTAATATATCTATCATAGAAGATATATTAGAAGGTAATACCTTTAATATGGGGAATAACCTTTCTACTTTGTCTATAGTTAGAAAAGAAAGAGATCCTCGAAACCCTAAAATAGATTGGGGAGAATCTAATAAGTACAAAAAAGAATTGTTTGATACTAATCAACAACTGTATAATGCAGAAACAAATGAAGGAACTAAGTGGCATATATACTACACAGATAGATACTATTGCAAATACTATTGGCGTAAAGGTAAGTGTAGAATTCCTAATAAATCTGTATATAGATTTGACGCCACAAGGGGAATCAAAGGTAATAAAGAAAAATTAATACATCTACTTAAGACTGATGAGCTAGCATATTTAAAATTTAAAAAAGAATAGTTATGATGAAAAAAATGAAAAGTTATAAAGCAGGAAGTTTTCCAGACAAGAATGGAGACAATAAAACAACACAAGCTGACATCTTTTTACAAAAAAAAGAAAACGGAACTATCAAAAAGAAAGGCGGCTACAAAATGAAAGAGGGCGGCACAAAAAAGAAGAAGAAGAAAAAAATGGCTTCTCCAGCTAGGTACCAAGAAGGTGGATTCTTAGAGCCAGGAATTGAAAGAATAGATTAGTGTGGCTAAAAAAGGTAAGAAAAAAGGTTCTGACGGTAAAGCTTGCTGGGAAGGATACTACTATGCAGGGTACGATTCTAAAAATAAAAAAGATATTTGTAAACCTGTCAAGAAGAAAAAAATGGATGGGGGGTTTTTAGAACCTGCTACTCCTAACTTAGATAATTTATAAAATATAATACAATGGCAGTATATAGAAATACATCGTGCAAACCAATCATTAGAAAGGTAATGCGAGATCTTAAGCCTAATAATGCCGACTGGGTAACAGACGCTGTTGAGTGGGTAGGAGAAGCTCTTGAACATATAGGAGCATCTGCACAACTTGTACAAAAACAAGCAGTGTTAGTTGTTAAAGATAATAAGGCTTTAATGCCTGGAGATCTGTATTACATTAATCAAGTAGCAGTAAATGAGTCTGTTAGTCCTTCAAGCAGCACAGAACTAGATGTTTTAGTTGCTCAAATAAAAGGCCTTAGAGATGATATACGAGAGTATAACTCAGATGTAGATAAGTTAACTTCTTCTACTTTAGTTACTGCTGATTTAGATAAATTTGATACAAGATATAAATCTAATGTACTCGAACTCAGAGAACTGCAAAGTAGAATGCTAGTACTTGAGAATATATATTTTGGAGGCGGAGCAAGTCTTTGTCCTTTAAAATATGGAGCAGGTACATTCCATAAGAGCATGCACTGTGACGAATGTGTTAATGAGTTTGCGCAGAGCGAAGCGTCTTATATTGTAGATTCTGATTACATTAAAACTTCTTTTGCTGCAGGTAAGATATGTTTAAGTTACATGGCATTCCCAACTGATGATGATTGTTACCCTATGGTGCCAGATGACATTAGTTTTAAAGAAGCAATGTTTTGGTACATATATAAACAATTATTATTAGGAGGATTTGACAAGCCTGACAATAAAATTGGCTACGAGTTTGCTGATCAGAAGTGGAGATTTTATTGCACACAAGCTAGAAATTCTGCAACATTCCCTGACATAGATAAATACGAATCGTTTATGAATCAATGGGTTAGGCTTGTTCCTAATTTAAATAGGCATGCAACATTTTTTGAAGATTTAAATGAACGAGAAACGTTATATAGAGGATAATGGGCAGATTTATAAAAGGATTACACAGAGATATGCACCCGGCAGACCAGCCAGAGGGAACTTGGAGATACGCTAGAAACGCTATTGTTAATAGAGTAGATGGAGCTATAAGTAACGAGAGAGGGACTTCTGCAGGGCCACTTGTAGGTCTGGTTCCAGGATACAAAGTTATTGGTGCTATTGAAACTACAAACGACGAAGTTGTTTTATTTTCTGTTAATAGGTATTCTTGGAGCAACACATCAACTGATGTTTCTGGTGCTGTTAGTTCTAGTACTGAACAAAGTTCACAATATGGTAGATCTGAAATTGGTATTATACGAGCTGACGGTAGCTACTCAACGCTTTTAAACATGGAGGTGTGGGATCAATTTTCTACGAATCTTAATTTAGCAGGTGTAGTTCCGGATACAGATTTAAAGTTTAATGCTTCATACCCTATAACTGGTACATATAAAATTAGCGCTGAAGGTGATCTATTCGTATACTGGACAGATAATTTTAATCCTCCTAGATCTTTAAATGTATCACGACAAGCTAGAACTGGCCACATCCCTGATGAAAAATATAGATATATATATGAGGTAGATTTTTCAAACTCTATAAATAAAAACTATGTAGATAGGTTAAATTTATTTACACACACAGGACCTGTGCCTAACGTAGACATGCAGAATGTTAAGTCTGGAGGCGGACTAGTAACTGGTACTTACTCACTAGCCTTAGCATATGTAGATAAAGATCTAACTGCTACAAACTATATGATAGTAGACAATCCTGTTTCTATTGTAGAAGACGTAGAAAGTGTTCAGCCTATAGAACGATATGATGGAGCAAAAGCTGGTAGTCAATCAGGTAAATCTATTTTATGGCATGTTAATAATATAAATATAGATTACGAGTATTTAAGACCTACAGTTATACAGAGCATTGGGGATCAAAAATTTGCATTTCAACTGCATGATATTGAAACTAGCTCAATATTCGAGCAGTTTACTGGCGACAGCACTAACTACAGTACTGGTATTATACCTATAGTTTTTTCTGGTACGGAAGGTTATATTAACACATCTGTAGAAGATGTTATAATTAATGACGTTTCGTATTCTACTGCTAAAACTATAACGCAATTAGATGATGTATTATATCTTGGTAATCTTACAGGCACTAAAGATGTGGGTTTCCAACAGTTTGCAAGTACGATTAAACTTACTCCTAAAGTAAAAGAACTAGAAAACTTTGATCCTTTTTCTCTTATAACAGATAATATAGAAAATGGATTTATAGAGATAGAACCAATAGAGTCAAATAAAGGCAATGGATATAGAGATCCTTGGAACGCATATAAAATGCGAGGCTATATGAGGGGAGAAGTGTATTCATTTTATATTGCATTTATACTTAACGACGGTAGTATGTCGTATGCCTATCACATACCAGGTCGTAAGGCTATACTAGATGAGCTAGATACTCTAGACGCAGATTCATCTTCTTACTCTAACTCTGCAGGAATTTCTGGATTAGGAGATACAAAGAATTTTCATTTTAACTCTTACAGTGCTTCCGATGGTTCTAATGATATGAACTATTGGGAAAACAGTAATGAAACATACCCTGATACTCCCGCATTTAATGCGCCAGCATATAAGAATGAAGATGGTAGTATGGCTAAAGTTAGGCATCATCACTTTCCAAAAAACACAAATGAAAATTATTCTACTATTAAAAGTAGTGCAACATCAGATATAACAACAGCGATTCCTGAAGCTCCTACTACAGATATTACTTTAGATAACATAGCTGTTACAGACAATGAAATAGCATCTTTAGGATTTACATGGTTAGATATACATGGAGAAATTTTAAATATTCTTGACTATGGTAGGTTTACTGCTTTTCACGCTGACTTTATTCCTACAGTAATTCAAATTGGAGAGTTCTATAACTTTAACTGGTCGTTTGAAAGTGGCGCTGCCTCTGGTGAATACGAAGGAGAAGTAGTGTCTATACAAGAAGATAGTAATTGGATACTAGTTAGTCATGAGCATTTAATGCTTGAATTAAATATACCTATTTTTGGTACCCTTATTTCAAATTTACTTTCTGATGCACTAGCTGCTGCAGATTGGCCTAATGATACTAACCTTGCAAATTTTCTTGGTATACCATTCGAAGAAGGAACAATGACACTTACGGGTAATAGTCTTCCAGGCGAATGTAAAACTATAACTGATGGTGGTACTATTTCTAATACTGTCCGAGTATTAGGATTTGAGTTATCAGATATAGATATACCTCCAGCAATAATATCTAAAGTTCAAGGGTTTAGAATATTTTATGCTAAAAGAGATCATAAAAATAAAAGAACATTAGGACAAGGAGTAGTTGCTCCGTATATAAAAAAGAATGGAAGATTAGGGGGATGCCCAAACAATCCAGGAGAAGGTGTAAGTAGTAGTCAAAATTTTTGGGTAAAAGACCCTTTAGATGTCAATGACTCAGAGAGAGATAGAAAGGATTATAAAGTACTGTCTTTTTATAATTTTGAACTTTTACGAACTCATGATGCTATATCTATTGCTACTCATGTTGCGCCACAGTGGGTTACATCTTTTTATAATTTTTTAGGCCCTGGAGTCAGCCATGAATTAGATGTGGATAGTGCTTGTAATGAAGAGCTTATAAGATCTAATTTTTATGTATCTAAATCGTTTGATACATATAAAACTCCTTTTTATAGCATATTAAAAGAAAGATGTAAAACATATGTAGAAGGTAATACTATTTTAAATGCAAGCTCTGCAGGGTTTGGGTATAGATTATACAATAAAGGTGGAGAGACTCATATAGCTTTAGGGTTAAATGAGCCATTAGCAATAATTAATGAGGAAAATACTCAAACATTTAAAGCAAATCATACTGATTTTACTACTGTATATTTAAATGGTACAGTTACTAAAGCTTACACTGTAAATTTAGATGCATTTAAAACAGATGTATATAGTACTATTGATAGTCAAAATTTAGTGTGGACTGGATTTCAGGTTGTAGGAACAGACTTAAATAAGTTTGACTTTAGACACGAGGATTACACAGGAACAACTAATTCTGTTCAAACAGATCCTGAAGGGTTGTATTTTACACAGGACAATGCAGGGTCTGATTCTTCTGGACACTTGCAGTATTCTAGTGGTATTTTTGGAGGCGATGTTTTTTTATGTAGATACGGAGTTCGACAAAGTCTTTTACCTCGTATTAGCACAATGGTACCTATAGATAGAGTTTCATCATTTCTTACTATTATAGAAAGTACTGATAATATAAACTTTAGACACGAAGAGGGGCCAGAGAGTGCATATTTTCCTGGAGCATCTATAAAAGAGTCTTCATTAAATGATAGAGATGGTAAGAATTACGATTCTTCAAAATTTCATGACCTATCTTCTGAGGCAGGCATTAAATATAATTCAGATTACTCAGGAGTAAACGATACTAACCCTGCATTTGCATTACCTAATTTAGTGTCATCTCCTACTTCTTTCACAACAAGAGTTCAAAGATCTGCAAAGTCAGATCCTGGAAGTTTACGAGATAACTTCAGAGTTTTCTTAGCAAATGACTATAAAGACATGCCTAAGAATAGAGGTTCGTTGTGGAATTTAGCTGCATTTAACAATCTTTTATATATACATATGGAAGACAGTTTGTTATTGACAAAGGGTAAGCAGTCTATGAAATTAACTGACGGATCTCAAGCTTTTATAGGGTCTGGAGATATATTTGCTCAGGCACCTGATGAATTATTACAAACAGAAGAGGGATACGGAGGAACTAGATCTCAATTTTCTACACTTACTACTAAGTTTGGGTATTTCTTTGTAGACCAGAGAAATAACAAAGTGTTTTTGGCGACTGATAAACTTACAGAGATAAGTAAACTTGGTATGGAGTCGTGGTTTAAAGAAAATTTAGGTCATGAAAGGTTTAACTTTGGTTTAAGTGATAGCCCTATATTAGGTGTAGGATACGTAAGTGGATGGGATGAAAGAAATAAAAGAATACTTTTAACAAAACGTGCATTGCTTCCTTCAAATGAAGGTAAAGATTTCTTTACACCGTACAGAACTAGATCGGATGGAGAAGGAAAGATTTTTTATGATGGCGCAACTAAAAGTCTTAAATTTAAAGTTTACCCTTCAGTCAGTTCTCTTCAAAATGGAGACTTTGAATATGGAAATCAAATGCTGCCAATTGTTGATTTTTCAGATGCTAGTAATTTTTCATCTACTCAGGTAACTTCAACTAACTTTTTTTGGACTATATCCCAAGAGCTTACAACAAGAGCACTTTCTTCAGGAGAGTTTACAATGAGCTATTCTAAAAACAATCCTTTTATTACATTATCAAATATAGTTCTAGATGCAAATACTTCTTATATAATAGATATTGAATGGAAAGGAGCAAAAGGAATTAAAGCTGAAATAACAGGAAGTAGTCCAACTACTATATTTAAAACAACAGTTAATCAGAGTGGATATACAACTACTAGAAATTCTTTTACTACTGACTCTCAAACTAAACAAACTTTCAAAATATATGGTGGAGTAAGTACTGACGATGAAACGTTATATATTAAATCAGTATCTGTAAAAGATGCAGCAATAAGTAATTGGGATCATCCTGATGCTTGGCTTATTTCAGGAAAGAGTATAACTCATCGTGGTGCAGATATTTCTGAATTATCTCAAAATGTAAATGGAGCTCCAGGTAGGTTCCGTAGAACTGTGTTTACTGTTTCTAAAATGACACAAGGAGAGTTACATGTCCTTTACGGTAATAAAGTAGTGCTTACTTGCGTAGAAGATGGTACGTATGATGTTGACGAATCTTGGATTAGTGAGGAATCTTCATTAATATTTAGAGCAGTATCTGATTTTGATGGTACTTTAGATAATATAACTTGTGTTAATCTAAGTAAATATAAATACTTAATTAGAACTACAGATACAATTATTGATACTGAGACATTCTCTGCAGAAAATGATGGAGACTTTATAGATATAGATATTCCGGCTCAATTAGATACTACTATAACTAAATTTATTGAAGCTAAAGGAAGCGAACCAACGTTAGATTGTACAAATTGCTCAAGCAGAGATTATGAATACAATCAAACTCCAGCTGGGGAATTACAATTATTTAATAGAGTAGGATGGACAATATCCTATTATCCTGAATACAATATGTGGGGGTCTTTTCATGATTATTTACCTCATTTGTATACGTATACTAGTGGGGATGGAGCCGCTTCCACTGATGGACTTCAAAGTTTCTTTAACTGGGAAGAACTCCCCGATCCTTTTTGGACAAAGTTGGGATACAATCTTAGTATAAATGAAGGGGGAAGTGGAGATTCAAATTCTTTTAGAATGTGGGGACATAACAATCCAGCATTCCCTGGAGCTTTCTACTTCTCTTCTAAACTTGATAGTGTAACTGTAACTGCTAGAGAGTCATACACATATCCATTTGAAGTTGAGGGTATCATAAACTCTCCTAAAGAAAGAGACATGTCTAAAACTTTTTCTAATATTTCATACGAAACAGAAGTATTTGACATGGCTAAAGCTCACGGAAACTCAGAAGTTAGATATAAAAGGTTAGATAAAGATGGGTTTACATCATTCTTCGTATACAATAGTACGCAGCATTCTAGTAACATAGAGCTAATCTATTTAAAGAATATACGAAAGGTAGCCCATAAGTGGCAAATAAATAAGTTTAGAGACATGGCAAATCTAATCATTACTGACTTTGTGGCTAGAAATGATTTTGATGGTGAACCACTGCAAGAGGTAACGCCAGTAGCATATGCTCCTAATACGGTTTTAACATCTGGATTTATAGGGGTTAACACGAGTGGTGTTCTAGACTGGAGTGGTATAGGTAGTGCAGGTCCAACTGGAGCGGGAGCCGTAATAGATTGGGTAGGTGAACAAGATGTTCATGATATGTTTGAGGCAACTTGGGGTACGAACGGAATATACGCTATAAATACTCACAACTCTTATATAAATCTAGAAAAACCTTGGCATCAACAAAAGAAATTTGTAGACACCTATCTAGGTATTAGAGTAATATCTAACAACTTTAACGGAAATTTTGTAAATTTGTATTCCTTTACATCAGGAATGAGAAAATATATTAGATAATTATGAAAAAAAATAAAAAAATAGCACCTAGTTTATATTCAAAAATGAGAGCCTACAGAAAAGGCAGTTTTAAGTATCAAGAAGCTGGATTTGAAGGCGGACAATACGACTATACAACTGGAGCAGATGGTAATATTTCTCATGGTATCGGCGATGGGATGGACCCTGCAAGTATGCTCAGTGGTAGTGGAAGTGGCGGTACTGGTCCTCTTGGGTCAATAGTTGATAGTGTGACAAATGACGGTAACGCACACACATACACTGCGGCAGAAATGGCAGGACATGGTGGTAGACTGCTATCTGGAGACTTAACAGCCATAGTAGATATAGGTAAATCTATAGTAGAGAGAGGGGCAGCTAGGAATAAGATAAGACGTACTGCTGATACTGATTCAGATCTAAATACTACTGCTCAACGAGAAAATAGTAAACAAGATGTATTAAACTTATCTGATAGTAATGCAGATATGGGTGGAACTTTAAAAAGTGAAGAAGGTAATTTTGCTATGCAAGCTAAGCATGGAGGAATGAAGTATAAAGATGGAGGCGCCGAAATATCTAGGGAAGAGTACAGCCAGGGAATTAACAGGTACACAGGAAATCTTAACCAGAATTATGGTAATGATGACGGAACAACTAGTTCTTGGAATACTAGCCTTTACGGAGGAGAGACTACAAAACCTGCTGGCTCCTCATGGGTATCCCCTACGGATGGTATAGATTGGAACATGGAAGGTACAACTACAACTACAAAACCTATGCAAGAGCGTATGAAATTAGACGGTGTAACTCTAAGTGAAGGGCGTAACAATAACCCTAACTACAGTGCCTCAGGAAAAGAGCGTTCTGATTATAGAAAGAACTTTATAAACAACAATAACTACAGAACCTCTCTAATGAATACTAGACAGGATATGCGTAATCAGGACACCAGGAAATCTGACAGAGATTCACGTAGAATGTCGAAGTACGGAAACACTCAAAGTGGATTACGTAATTTCCTTAAAAACACTTTTGGTTTTAAAGAAGGTGGAATGAAACTTGATGGCGGAATGGCTGTTAATATTCCAGGGTCTGATGCTGTAGAATTTAAAGGCAATCGCCACAGTGCTGGTGGGATTAACGATGGCACATCTGAAGTAGAACACGGAGAAACTAAAGACGGCGTATCAAGCAAAAAACATGGTGGAGCTCAAATGCCATATTATTTTTCTGATTATGTAAATACAGATGGTTCTAAAAAATATGGAGGAAATTCATATGCAGACGCGCATAAGAGATTAATAGCTTCGGGCGGTACTCAAGAACAGATTGATGCCTTGGCTGCCAGTCAGGAAGTTGCAAGAGGAGATGATCCAAGTAAGATAGCTCAAGAAGGTGGCTTTCCATCTAAGGTAGATAATACAAGAGTTTCTACTACTAACGATGTAGACCCAAAAGGTAACTTTGTGAAATATAGAGGCGGTGACGCAGGAGACTACGGTAGCTCGTTTTGGACAGGAAAACTAGAAGCTGATAAGGCAGAATATGCTAGAAACTTTGGTAAGAAGCAAGAGGGCGGAATGAAACATCAAGGGGGTTCTTTTCAAGGTACTGCCTATGACACCCCTGCTTCGTACTTTGGTCCCAATGAGGACATGGTGCGGTACAATATGAGGGATATAGAGCTTGGTAATAACCTTCCTGCAGCAGAAATGGAAGAGTTCAACTCTTTAACTGAAGGTGTTAACGATCAAGTAGGTGGTGCAGCTGGGCAAGTAGGTAATGGATATACTAATGACGAAGCGTCAAATGTTACATCTAATGGAAACTTATTAGCAAATAAGTATGCAACGGAAGATAAACTTGGACTAGCAGCTAGTATGTTAGCGCCAATGACGGCGTATACTATGACTCCTGGGCAGATGCCTGCTCAAGGGTCTGTGACTCCTGTAGAAGCTCCTGTATTTAAGTATACTAACATGAATGAAGTACGTGCTCAAAACGAGAGAGACTTCCAAAAGGTATCCCAATATATTAAGACTAGTGGAGGGGGACCTGCAGATATGATTAATCTTATGTCAGCTTACGATAGAAAAATGATTGCAAATCAGAATGTATCATCTGAAGAAAACAAAGGTGATATAGCTATTGATAATATGAACGCAGACTCTCAATTCAAAGCGGATGTTACAAATGTAGGTAACGAGCTAGATATGAAGAAGATTAAACTGCAATCAGATATGGCAAACGTGCAAATGTCGGAAGACCAAAAAGCTAACAAAGTTGAAGCGTTACAGACAGCAGCAGAGAATATAAACACTTCTATTAGAGATAGAAAAGCATACGATGCAAGTATATTATTTGCTGAAACAATTGACGGTGGCTCTGGAGTTTTAGGTAGAGCACTTACACCAGCAGATATGCGTAAACAGATGGAAGCTTATAAGAAAGGCGAGTATAATCTAAATGATGCAGGAGAGACTGGAAACACTGTACCCGAAGTAGTGTCTTCTACGGAGGTTCCTGAAGCGGCTACTACTAAAGATAACCTTGGTGTAACTGGTACATATGATCTTGCATTTAGAAGTGGGCATAAGAAGATGAATAAGGACCTTAATATAAAAACTAGGAACGTAAAAAACAGTAACTTCGGCGATCAAGCTGGTGTAGGGATGTACAACTTAGAGCAGGCTCTTTTACAAGAAGATTATGGAACTGAAGGGTTTATGATCACTAGTGCTACAAGAGATAAAAACCATGCGTTATACAACAAAGACTCTTTACACGCTACAGGTAATGCTGTAGACTTTGGAGTTAAGGATAAAGATGGTAAAGCAATGGTTAAATATTTCTTTGATGACTGGGATGGAGACCGTAAAAAGTTAAGCGTAAAAGGAAGAGCATTCTTACAAGCTAACAACGCAGAGCTTATAGATGAGACTACTAATTCGAATGGCGAGCATTTCCACTTAGAGTTTAATAAATTGGACGACACGAAAAGAAGCGATTACGCTGACGGACACACAACAGATGACGGTTACAACATCTACGGAGTACAACAATCATAAAACTAAACTATGGCAAAAATAGATCTTACCCCAATGCAAAGTCAGTATGTCGATCCGGGATACTCAAAAGTTGCAGAAGTTTTGAGAGATAGATACGATAAGACATTAGAAAAAAAGTCTTTGTTGGATAGAGCATATTCTCAGGTACAAGTGGGAAAAGGAGATGAGTTCCTAGTAAATAATGCTAAAGCTGAGGGGGAAGGAATTTTAAGTTCGTACTCGCAGCAAGGTAATTGGGAATCAGGTTCGGCGTCGCTAGCAATAGATGACGCTACGAACTCTTTATTTGCTAATAGAGGAGTACAGCTTGGACAGGCATCGTACAATACTAGAAAAAAAGAGATGGAGTTTGTAAACAATGAGCGCCTTAACGGTAATAATTTTTGGGACTTTGGGAGCCAGAGGTTTGATCAGCACCAATCATACGTGCAAGATGAGTCAGGTAACTACGTGGAGAATCCATATCAACCTCAAAGTGAGATGGAGTTAGATTATAACGGAGAGATGGGCTCATTAGTCCAATCTTTTGGTGTTGATAAATACGCTAGTGATTCATATATTGATGATGTATATAATACCTATATACAAAGTCAAGTAGGGAATCAAGACTTTAGAAGATTAGCAATTTTACAATTACGACAGGCTCACCCTGATGCATCTAATGAGGAGCTTATGGCAATGACAGAGTCTAACATTAAAGAAAGATTAAGGTCATTTACTAGACAAGCTGAGTATGAAAATACTGTGGGAGATCCGGTAGGTCCAGGTGGTAGAACACAAAAGGCAGAATTTGTTACGGAAGGTATTGACCAGAATGAGTTAAAAACACAATCTTCATTTAATAGTTCTGTTAACTACTTAGGTATCACAAAATCTGATGCGCCTGAAGAAGAAAAGGATGCTGCTAGAGAAGAGTTGATGCGATTAAGGAAAGATACGTATACAGAAATTGCTAGAAAAACTGGTAACACAGCGGCGTTAACGGAGTACAATAACGTATATTCTAAATTTCAAGAGCAGGCTGATGCAGAGGGTAATGACAGATACTTACAACTGTTTGAAACTGTTAACATGTTAACCTCTAGTACTAACTCTACTTTTAACGAGGTGGATTATGGTGAGATAGCTTCTAAAACTGGAACTTGGGGATCTATAGGAGCTACTACGGGGTTAGCTATAGGGCTAGTTGCAGGTTCTCCAACAGGACCATTTGCAGCATTTACTGGAGCAGCTGGAGCACTTACTGTTGGAGCAATTGGACTAGCTGCAGGTTTTACAGCTGAATCTGCTAACCAGATATATGATCAAGTTAAAGGATTAAATAACGTTAGAGATTGGGAGAGATCCCAAGAAGGAGCAGATTGGTACAATCCTGTTAGTTGGTTTACAGATTCTGAGTCAGATCAGCTTATGGACGAGGTGGGTAAACTTGACGAACTTAACAAGCTTATGCCTGATGCTAATTGGACACAGGCAGATCTAAATAAAATGCAGGAGCTATCAAAAGCTATGTATGTGTTTAAAACAGATAAAGGTGGAGATGCTTTAGATGAAGGTTGGAAATCTAACGGTCCATATGTAACTAGAGAAGGTGTTAGATTTGATGCTAGCCCGGAAGGAGCTAAGTATAGAACTGCATTCAATAAATCGTTATCTTCTTCAGACCCTGAAGCTAACTTTAACCTTACCCTCAAAGATGCTAACATTCGAAAAACTGTTAAGGATAACTGGGGATCTGGAACAGAGATTACAGCTGCGTATGTAGCAGACCCTTTACGTAATGTTCCTGCATCTATGAAAGTTAAGTATGTAGTAGGAGATGGTAAAGATGCAAAAACAAAGTTTACTATGCTTCAAGCTAAGTCTAATAAGGATGTATCAGGATGGTCTTTAGATATTGCTGAGAATATGCAAGATTACAGCTTTGTAGATAATGAACGAGTTTTAAACAGACTCCAATCTCGTAAAAATAACGGAGAAGAGCTAACTACTAGGTCGTATTTTGACACTAGACAGCATGTCATTGCACAAAGGATTGGGCTAGATGCAGCAAAAGAGCAGATGGGTTATGAGAAAGATGCTTTAATACTAGAAGAATTGTACAACGATCCTGGGTATACAGATGGCTCTACTTTACGGGACATCGAAGGAGGTAAAGAATTTTTAGACCCTGCTACGAATAAATACGTACCTTTGGATGGAAGTACTCTTCCTATGTATAAGAACGCATATAGACAAAAAGCTTTAGCTGTTAAAAAAAGAATACTTGATGACAATGCAATAAACGGACACTACAGAAAATAGATATGGCAAATAAAAAACAAACTGGAAGTTTTTACGATGATGATTTATTAAGTCCTGAAGATTTATCTGCAGATGCGGCAACTGCCCAACCTAATAATGCCAATACATTACCTCCAACAGAAGGTGAACTCAGTCGTAGTAGATTGGGTAGTATGTCTGATATGGCCACAGGTGGTAAGAACACGTATGGGGAGGAAAAGGATTTTGAGAGTTACGATAAATATATAGATCGTCCGTTTAACATAAATGATGCTAATGTAGATGACTATAGAGCTGAGGGGCAAAGTGTTGCAGAAAAAGCTTTTAGATCGTACGGGGTTAAGATGCCTGTTAGTATATTCACCAATGTGGTAGGTTCTACCATAGGGTTAGGTGTAGGTATAAACGAAGTAGCAAATGATTTCTATAAAGAGGGCCCAAGTTCTGAGGGCTTGAATAAGTTTTTCAATAATGACTTCCAACGAAGTTTAGATGGGATTAACGACCACCTAAGAGAAGAACTTCCTAACTATTATACATCATACGAAACTGAGCAGAATGTGCTTGGGCAAGCTTTTGGTTCCGGTGCAGCTAACTTCTGGACTGATGGACTTGCTAATGGATTATCATTTGTTGCAGGTGCTGTAATATCTGAGTATCTAACTGCAGGTATGGGGCATGCTTTGGCAACTACCAGGGCTGCAAAGACCCTAAAGACTCTTGCAACTAAAGGGAATAAATCTTTATTGGGGCAAAAAGGTCTGACAGGATTAGATACTATTAAAAAGGCAGCCAATAAACAGGCTGTTTATGACGGGTTAAGGTCTGTACGCCAATTGGCAACAGGTGCGTTTTATGAATCTGGTGTAGAAGCTAGAGGGAACTACGATGAAACCATGGAAAGGCTCAAACATCTTCGCACTGTAGATAATCCGAACACTCCTATATCAGAGCAAGAAACTGCAGAAATGCATCAAATAGCAGTTAAAACTTCTAATGGTGTATTTGCTGCAAATGCAGCGCTTGTAGGGTATAGTAACTTCTTGATGTTTCCTAGGATTTTTGGGAAAGGTATGCGTACTGCAAACAAATCTTTTAGGAACAAAGTAGTAGCAGATCTTAAAGATGGTGTAAAGGTATACAAAGAGGCTTACAAAGATTTTGGAAAGTTTAAAAATATAGGAAGACATGCACACTCTATGCTCAAACGCCCTTTATACGAGGGGTTTGTAGAAGAAGGTGGACAAGGTCTTGCTAATCTTTCGGGACAACACGCAGCAGAATACTTCTACACTGAGGGTAAAAACCCTACTAACATGGAAGCAATTGGCGCAATACTAAACCACACAGATGACTCTTTTGCAGAGGCATATGGTGGATACCAAGGACAAAAAGAAATATTCTTAGGATTTATATTAGGTGGACTTGGTCTTCCTTCATTCTCGAAGGTTGACTCTAAGACTGGTGAGAAGAAATTTGGTCTGGGATGGCAAGGGTTCTCCGCTACAGAAGGTTGGAGTGACATCAAAACTAATGATGAGACCGTATCTAAGCTTGTGAAAGCTATGAACGATAACCCGTCAGCAGCAGCGGCTATACAAGCTAACTTTGATAACCTAGTTAATCAGAAGAGTACAAATGATAGGAGAGATTTCTCTTCTGCAACTAATAATGATTACGAGTACAAAAATGCAGATCATGATTCTTGGTATTCATATGTAATAAACAGACTTAAGACTGGATTCTACGGAGATGTGGCTGATATTCTAAAGGGTGAGATTGAGAACATGGACAATGACACCTTTGAACTTCAATTTAACCTTGCATCAGAAACAGATAACCTATCTGAAAAGGATAGAGAAGAGTTTTTAAATGAACGTAAGCAGACAGTTGTCGACTCGCATATACAGCGGGCTGAGGACATTAAAGCGGCGTACGAAGCTACAGAAGGGCTACCTATAACTGAGAAGTATAGAAATATGCTTGCACATGCATACTCGTCTATGAAGGATGTGGATGCAAGAGAGGAAATGCTTATTACAGAACTTGAGAAGATTACAGGTTCAAGCGTAATCCAATCTACTAACAAGCTTGTACAGGATGAAGAAGATAACAGAGGTATTAAGCAGAGGTTTAGAGACTTTATGTATAGTGCTATGGATGTTGGAGGCCCTCTAGAGAGTAGAATGAATAAATCTAAGTCAGGACAGCGTGTTAAAAATCGTCTTGGTATAAAAAGCTTTACTAAGTCTGGGGATTCCGCGCTTGTAATAGAAGAGATGGCGATAGAGACTGCTAGATTAGAAGAAGAAGCTGAACGTTTAGAAAAAGAAGGTAAGGATGATGACGCATATGCAGTATTAGAAAAACTTGATGAGGCCAGAGAAGATTTAATCGAACTTGATAAGGCTATAAAGCAAGGTACTGCTCCTGAACTGTCCGCAGAAGAACTTCAAATTTTAGAAGAATTCAAACAAAAAGACCCTGCAGGATACGAACAAAACAAAGATGACTTAACTATAAAACTACAAGATTTACGAAGACTTCGTGCTAGACGCCACAGAGCTCTTAAACTTGCAGAAATGTTAAGAGATCCTAACTCTAGTGACTTAGTTATACAAAGAAGTGAGAGCGTTATACAGGATGTACTTACAAAGAAAGAGGAAGAAACTCTGAACCCAGACCAGAAGTCCTTATCTAGAAAGTATAAAGGTAAGATTATAGAATTTGACTATGTAACTAAAGACGGTGTACCAAAAACTTATAGAGTAATCTATAAGGATAACAGCAGTAAAGGGCTAGTTAGAATTCCTACAGCGGAAGACTTTAGATTATCAAAAAGATTAAAGGCCCTAGAAGACGACGACAGTACTGAGGCTAAAGAAGAGCGCGAGGTAATTGAAGAGCTTTTAAAAGAAGGTGCCGGAAGTTACCAATCATATGCTGCAGATTTCCTACAAGAGGGAACCAACATTAAAGTGGTAAGTATAGAGTCTATCAACCTAGAAGGTTTGGAGGCTTCTATGGACGTTTTACAAGAAGGTGTGGCTTCAGATATAGACACACAAAAAGAAGCGCTTAGACTGCTTAAGGAGAAGGTGAAATCTTTGACTGAACAAGGTGCAAAGGTTATACAGGCCATCCAAAATCGTACTACACGTCAAAATAGAGAGTATGTTAATCTAAACTCTATTGGAAAACGTGGGATGTTTGGTGTTGAAGGCGCAAGAGCCATTCAAGCTGAAATTGAATTAGAGATTCAGAAGGCAGAAAAGGCCCTGGAGAAACTTACGGAGAAAGTAAGCGTTCTAAATGAGAACACAGAAAAGATCCGAACTATACAAGGAGTAGTAGATTCTAGTATGTCTTATGAGAATAAGATGGAAGCACTTAGAGACTATATAGGTGCATTAAATGCTACCGATATGTTTGACAAGCTGTTAGAAGATGGATATTTCACAGAGTCTGAGCTATCTAAATTGGCACTATCTACAAAAGATGGGGAGTTCACAGTGGATAGAGAAGTAATGGATGACCTTAGAAATATGGTTGCGGAAAACAATCTTGCTGACGAGTACTTCGATCTTATAAACTCAGACTTAGAGAATCTTCAGATTGGAATGAAGAACCTTAAGATATATAAAGAAAGTGTAGAGAAGGCTCTGGCGGAAGTTTATGACTTCGAGACTGGACAATTAAAGATTCTAGACGCGGACGGAATGGAGCAAGGTGACCTTGACTTCTTAATAGAAGAGTTACAGCGTACAACTGATGAGATTAATAATCTAGTAGATGCAATACTAACTGAAAGCTCAGGGCGTATTGTAGCTAAAAGGGAAGAACTTGATAGGATTAAGCGTGACATTGAAGAGTTCGATAGGAGAGTGCCTGCTAATAACAGGGCGATAGAGCTCCAAAACAAAGTTCAAGAATCTGTCAACGCTTTCCACGAGTACTTACAACAAGTTATGACTACTCCAGCAGCTGAGGTTAAAGAGGAAAACGAAAAAGAACCTGATACTAGAGAGTCACAAGAGTCTGATTCAGACTTAGAGCAGAGAGACTTTAATTATGCACCTTCTGTACTTGCACTGCCTTTCTTAAAAACAGCAGGTAATCACGTAGCTGCATTAGCTACAGTGGAAGAGTTGGAGAATAAAGAGGATTTATCTCCACAGGAGAAGCTACAACTACAGCATGCTCAAGCTCAAACGAGATTCTACAAGTTCAACGAGGAACTTACTGACTGGTCTTCTAAGACCGGATACAGATTACTCGTAGTAACTAAGAATAACGTAGTAAATGCAGAGCTAGCTGATGATGTTATCTTCTATGATAGCTCAGCTAAGAATGACCCGTACAGAAAGGTATCCAACCTTACTGCGAATACAGATACAGAGTTAGATGATATTAAAGTTATCGTTGTAGATAGTAATCTACAGCCTGTACAGTTTGATGGAGGTATAGTTTATACTAGTTTACCTACTTCGTCGCTATTTGACGCTGATGGTAAATACAGATATGCATCTGACAAGGATCTTAAAGAAGATGGGACCCCTAAAGAAGCCGTACTTGCTGAATCTGAGAAGTATAAGAAAGTACGTTCGGATATTGTAAATACAGTTACCCAACCAATGTATACTTACATTAAAGGTAAAGGTAAAGGTGTTCCTGTTTTATCACCCGACGGTCCTGGCGGAGCGCTACACAGAGTTGTAGAAAAAGAACAAGAAGTACAACACATAGATTTAAAAGTTGCAACAAGTGCAAAAGCTAAGGATACCAACAAACGCCCTGGAGGTAGAACTGTTATCACGGTAGGTAACCAACAATGGTCTGTTAAGAACGGATTTATTTATATGGCTGCCGGAAGCTTTAGCACTACTAATGATTCTAAAGGATACAATGGAAACCTTGTAAAAGGATCCCTAAGTACTCTTTCTGAGTCTCAGCAGCAGAATGTATATAACTTACTTAGAGTTTTTGCTCAAGGTGATGTAGCAATAAAAGCTGGTACAGCCACTAAAGAAGAAGTTATGCATCCTGGTGATGCTAACAAAGGTGTGCAGGCTATTTTAAAAGACATTATATTCTTTGGTAAGTCTGCAAAAGAAAGAACCCTTACACAATTCTCTATATACTTTGAAAATGACACAGTAGTATTTGGAGACAAATACATTACGTTCCAGGATCTTGCATTCCCAGAGAAAGCGGAAGGAATTAATGGGCAACTTAAGGAATTCTTAGGTGACCTGATGACACATGTTAATGCTAACACTTTAGATAAAGATAGCAAAGCAAGGTCTACAACAAGAACTGAGAATAACAAGAAAAGAAAGAAGTCTAAAGGTAAGAAGTACAAAAAATCAGTAATTGAGTATGATCCATTTATAGAGGTTACAGTAAATGATGACTTAACAGTTGAAACTAAAGAGTGGAATAACTACACTGAGTTTTTATTGTCTGGTGCAGGTAGAGCGGATAAGTCCGACATCCCTGTTAAAGTAGACATGGTTACCAAGAAGGACGGCGAGAAGAATGCTCCGCAGTACAGAAACATGTACATGAAGCATGGTATTACAGGTGTAGGATCTTTGAAGTCTACTTCTGAAATGGACGACGCTGCTGATAACGCAAATGATAGCAGACCTGATCCATATGTAGATAATTCAGATACTACGGTAAATGAGAATGGAGAAGTGGTAGAGACAACTCAAAGTCCACTTAACGACGAAGAGTTTGCAGCTATTGTAGAGCAGATACAAGGAGCACCAGAAGAGTTAACTTTTACAGTTAACGAAACAATTGAATACGATGGTAAAGTGTATGAACCTGGGTCTACATTTACCATAAATGTCCCTAATGTAGTAGACGCTCTTAAACCAGGACTAGATGAGTACAAGGTTAATGAGCTTTATATTGCTATACTTAGACATGCTGGGCTAGAGGTTCCAGGACTAACTGCTGCGGTAAACGAAAATCAAGTTGTTGACTCTAGTGCTATTGAAAGTGTTGGTGGAAAGGTAGTTGACCCTACTGTGGTACCAAACGGAGGTAAGAAATTTGGATTTGAACAATCTGACGGTAATGATACTAATATAGATTCAGCAGACGTCGACGCACAGGATGACGCATTTGATGATATTGGAGACGACTCAGACGATAGCCCATTCATGCTTGATAGATTCGAAGCTACGGAAGGTATAGATTTAGAAACTCAACTAGCTTGGTTTGAGGCTAACATGCCTACGGACTTAATCTCTATAGAGATGGTTAGAGGATTGATTGATGGTAAGGGTATTGGTAAGTTCACTAAGAATAGTAAGATACTTCTATCTGATATGATGAACGTATCCGGGGTAGTATATCACGAGTCTTATCATGCTATTACATTAAAGTTCTTAACCCCTGCAGAGCGAGGAGCGCTTTACGCGGAAGTTAGAAACCGTACAGGTAAGGCAATGACTTTTAAAGGTGAAATGAAAGCCTTATCTACATTTACAGATAAAGAAGCAGATGAATGGTTAGCAGAAGAGTTTAGAGAGTATGTAATGTCAGATGGGCTATACAATGTAGGTTCACGTGTTAAGAAGTCTTTCATACAAAGAATGTTTGACAGAATGTTACGTCTTATATCTTTCTTCTCGGACCCTACAAAGGTAGAGGAGTTGTTTACTAACATCGACAATGGATTCTATTCACAACCTTCCACAGAGGTAAGTATACTGAATACTACTTCAGAAGCATATATGACGATGCAGACTATTTCTCCTACATTGAATAGAAACTCAATGGAGGGAATGACTGCTCACGTATTCCAATTAGCAGCAGAGAAAGACTTCTTCACAGTTGAAGACTTCTTCAGTAAAGGTAAGCTGCCAAAGATAACTGGACATATCCTGTCATTATACGGAGGACCAAATAAAGGAAGAGGCAAAGTGTACTCACGACTTATTGGTTCTATAAACAAGGAAGTAAGAGGGTTAAAAGAGCAGCCTGATACTCCTGAAACACGTAGAAAGCTTGATATACTTAGAAGAACAAGAATAGAAGTTACAAATAACTGGACGTTCTTAATTAAAGAGCACATAGCATATTTAGAGAAGTGGAGTATTACTTTAGACTCAGAAGTTAAAGCTACCTTCGAAGAAGACACAGAAACTAGAGATAGTCTTCACGGTATCGCGGCGCATGAGATTAACCCTAACACTTCAATGCCATTGCCATTAAAGTTATTGTTATCTACTTTACCTAAAAGTGAGGTTAACACTAGCGGTATGCCAAGGCTTGCAGATTTTGGTAATACTATGGCGTATCTGTATAATGAGCTAGCAGGTATGCAAGAAAATGAGATACTTCCTAAGTTAGTGTCTTTACAGAATAATAGAAAAGAGATAGCTTTCTTATTAGGGAGACTAGGCTTAAATAAAGACCTGCAAACACTATCCGGGCCTAAGATTAAAATGCTTACGCAATTCCTTATGCAGTTTAATCAATCTAACAACGAGTTCCTGATGAGTTTGATCTCTAGTGACGGTAGTAAGACTTTGATTAACAGTAATAGTGATAGAGTAAATACACAAATAAAGAGAGCTTGGGAACTTAATTTTAAAGACGTACTGAGAGCAGGCGTAGGTAAAATGGTTAAAGGTAAACTTGTAGTTAATATAAATAAGAAGATTTACGAAGGTAAGTCTATTAAGGAATGGTCTACTACCCCTATGACGGGAGAACAGGCTAGCAAAGTACTGTCTGTTATTGGAATTAAGTTTTCTAATGTTCCTGCATTCATTGAGGAATATGAAGACGAAGTAGAAGTATCCAATGCTGTTAAGTATGTACTAGAAGAGCTTTCTGCTAATGCAGATATGACCGCTATACTAGAAGGTGACATACAAGCTAACATAAACACCTTAGTGGAAGTAGAGTTAGCGAACACTACACAAGCTATTGATTTACAACATAGAACTCCTGAAGGTAAGACTGCTTATGGTATTACCCTAAAGACTTCTATGGATAACATAGCTGAGAAATACAACAGTAGCTCTGAAGCAGTGGAAGCAGCATTAGAGTTTGATAACTATAAAGGTTCGTACTGGTTACAATCTAAACGTGATAATCCATTACTAGACTTTAAGGTCCATGTAATTGAAGGAGCGAAAGAGAACAAAGTAGGAGGTAGAGCAAAGCATATATCTAAGACAAGCCCTTCTGATATAGCAGCGCTACATGCTAACTTAATATTACAAGGTATACATCCTGTAATACGTACGTCGGACAAGAAGACTGAGTATGCATTCAGTTTAGACGGGTTGACACCTGACTTTAGAATGTCTGAGGGTAAGATAGTAGCTGTCCTTCAAGGGTACCTAGCAGATGAGATACGTTTAGCAGGTAAGCAACTTAGAAATCCTAAGTCTAGGCTTAACAGAATTAAAGGTCTTGACAAACAAGGTAAGAACTTAAGATTCTTTAATGGTATAGTATCTGTTCCTACTAGCCAACTTAAAAAAGCTACAACAGAGTCTAAAATTGAAGATATATTAAAGCAGAACAAAGCTGCCATCAAATCTTTTGTAGCAGCAGAAACACTTAGAAACTTCCAGGCTTTAATAGACCTTGGAGTTGTGCAGGAGATCTCTGAGGGTGTAGCAGAGGATACAGAATTTGGAATGGCGTACAGTAAAGGTAGGTATAAGAATGTAGGTATCGAAAATAAAGTAGTTACACAGGTTCAAAAAGTTTACAGAGATAAGAACGAGAATGGGGTTGACATGGACATGCAAACCTTTATGGGATTAGCTAGCCAACTTACATACCTTCATATGATAGGTGTGAATGAACAAGCTAAATTACTATTAGGAGATCTTGCACTATACACAGACTTGTTTAAAAGAACAGCTGGTATGTCTGGTACTAAAACGTACCCTACATCTAACGCTGAACTGTTAGCATGGATGAACACTAATATGCCTAATCTAGGACACACTAAGGATCATAATGAGAAATTAGTTGTAGCACATAGAGCGGATGTAAAAGTTGATTCTCCATATCTAAACAAGTATATAGCTGCGGTATTAGCACTTAACCCTGATGCAAACACTAAATCTATACAAGAAGCGTATACAGACATGGAAGAGTTTGATGGTGGAGGATTTATTCACCTAGATGCTTATAGAAGTTTACTATGGCGTGTAGGGAAGTGGAGCGACGAGCAAGAGAATGTGTATCAAAAAATTATGGCAGGAGAAGAACTTGGACCAGAAGAGATAGCTTACATGCCACCTTTGAAGCCTCAAGTATTTGCACCATTTGTAGAAGACAACGTTGAACTTAGAACTTTCCACAAGTTTGCATTGTTCCCTCTTATGCCTCAACTTATGCCGGGGACAACCTTTGCGGAGATCAATGATGATATGACTGCTAATAACATTGATTATATGATATTTGAATCAGTAGTTAAAGTAGGTGGTGTTAAAAATGAGGAAGGAGAATTCGATGCATTCTATGAGAATGGGCTATATAAGCCTATGGAATTAGATGACAATGGAGCTCCTAAGAATACTCAAACATTTGATTTTAGTGAATTAGGTATCCAATTAGAAATTGCACCTAAGACTAAGAGTGAAACAACTATGGGGGTGCAGTCAACAGCTATGCTTCCTATAAATGTCTATGAAAACGGAGTAGTTAGTGAAAGATACGCTAAGCATAAAGGGTTCCAAAACATTATAAATGATTGGCACTCTACTAATGAAGAGATTGTAAAACGAGACCTTGCAAACTTAAAGAAACGTTTAGGCATTGTAAATGGTAAGATGACTAGTGCTGTGAAGTTTAAGAATGTACTATTAGATGAGCTACAGAGAAGAGATACTCCTAAGCATACTCTACTAGGTATAGAAGCTTTACTAGAAGGAGATGTTAAGTTTATTAATCAACTGTTCGAGAAGAATAAGATTGAAACTCTTCTATACGCCGTAGTTACAAACAATGTAGTACGACGTAAAATGCCTGGAGACATGATGGTGCTACAAGCATCTACAGGTCTTGAATCAGGAACTAGAATTCTTAAGCAGAACGATGCTGATGAATGGGCTAGATTAGGACTAGAGGAAGAAGTTAAACGTCTTAAAGTGTTGAAGTTCTACGAACCTGTTCCGGGTGAGAAGACATTGCGTATGCAAGTAATGGTTCCCCACAAGTATAAAGAACTTTTAGGAGAGCACATTGACATTAACGATCCAAGAATTGACCCTGAACTTAGAAACTTAATAGGATTCCGTATACCTACGGAAGGACTTAACTCTATTGATGCAATTGAAATTGCAGGCTTCTTGCCTCCACAGTTTGGATCAGTAGTGATGGTACCAACAGAAATTGTAGGTAAAGCAGGTTCCGATTATGATATTGATAAGATGTCTTTGTATTTCCCAAACTATGTCTACGACAAGGGGACAGAAGAGGTAAACAAAGTGCAATACTTAGATGATTCTAATAGTGACGCCATGCAAAGACTGCGTGTTATGGAAGAGTCTAAAGAAAGTACAGTTAAAGGCGATTTAAAAGAGTTTAAAAAATTACCATTAGCACAACAAAACATTAAGGCTGCTTTACAAAACAGAGCACAAGATATTATGGCAGAGGTTCTATTGCATCCTGAGAGCTTTGATCAATTGATTACTCCTGTAGGGGCATTCGAAGTTAAAGATATTGCAGATGAGATTAGAGTTCTTAGAAATAAAGGAAATGCAATAAATAAAAAGAATTTTAGTGAAATGCTTACATTTGGAAATATGGTTAATCAATCATATAGAATGTGGTCAGGATTAGGTGGTACTGGTATCGTTGCAACTAGTGCAACATCGCATGCTAAGTCTCAACGTGTAGGTCTTGCAATTAGTAATGAAATGGACATTTCAGTAAATTTCCAAGGCTTTACAGATAACAACAATAGATTTCTATCTAGAGTAGCGGATATAAATGGTGGTCGTACTGTAAACTCTGTAATGGCTGAGTATATCTCAGGGTATGTGGATGTTACAAAAGATGACTTTGTATTTGATATAAATGCAGGTGTATCGTATGCTCCTATACATATGTTCTTATTAAGGGCAGGCGTACCTATTAAGTCTTTACTATACTTTATGTCTCAACCTGTTATAGATGATTATGTAAAGTTAAAAGATACTAAACAATCTATGGCTGCTAATGTTGCATCCGGTAAGAAAGATGATAGTGCGTATCTATCTAATGCTAAGATTAAAGAGGCATTAGAATCTAAATATGGTAAACTTGAAGAAGGATCTGAGCCTGTAATGTTTAGACCAGATTTACTTAGAAGTATGATAGAAAATAACGCTAATGGAGAATTATCTCCTTTAGAAAAAACCTATCAATCTCAAGTACTTGCAGATTTCTTAAGATATAAAGAATACGCAGATAACTTGTTTATGCTAAACAATGCTACAAAGTATGATACATCTAAACTAAGAAGTGGTGCAAATGTAAAATACATACAAGCTCTGTCAAGAAGAGTAAAAGAAAGTAACTTTTTTGAGGGATCGTCATTGGAAAGAATGACATCCTCGTCGAGTGAGACTCCAAACTTAATAGCAGCGCTTAAGCAGACGTTCGATCAGGCACCTTCATTCTTTAAGGAAGTAGATGCTAAAGAGTTTAACCTGCAGATAGCTAGTAAGATGGAATCGTTAGCATATGAATTAACAAATCCGGAATACAGAAACACAGGGGACGACGTAGTAGCACACTTACAGAAGTTTGACTCGTTCATAGGCTCGCATATAATACAGAATACAATTGCAGTACAAGAGAGAGGTAAAATAGCTGACTTGATAGCGCCGCTATTCCAGGGAGACAACAGTCTACCTAATAGAATACTGCAAGCTAAAAAGGAACCTATACTTAGAGAGAATCTTTTAATACAAGAATTCTACCCTATGTTACAAGGAGTTGTAGATCCTAGCCATCCTGAATTTGATATAGATAACTTAAAGTTATTCAGTAAAAAGTTGGCAACAGTTGATGTAGACTTATTATCTGATGCATTCTTAGAATTAAAAGAGATGAGCCCTAAGTTAGCAGAAGACATTCTATTATTTAGCTTACTACAGTCTGGTTTTGACTTTTCACCTATTGCATTCTTTCAAATTCTACCGAGCACAGAAGTGATAGACCTTCTAGCTCCGTACTTTTCTAAATTCAAAACATATGGATTAGAAGAGAATATAGATGTAATCTATGAAAACTTTGTACAGAACAATTACTACGATGCAAGAGTTGTAACATCTGTTAGAGCATTCAATAATGATAATACGACTATAGCCTTCAACAAAGGGGAAATGAATCTTAACTCTAAAGAATTATATGTAACTGTTTCAATGCCTGGAGGAGAAACCACTGTAGGTAGCATAACTAAACAAGAATATATTACTAAGTTGTTTAAGTTGTACGATGAGACAGAGGATGGTAAAGGTATATACAGAGAGTTGGCCCTAAAAGGTAAGAAGCAATTCTTAGTTAACGCGGGGTCCACTATTAGAAAGGACAATGCGGCCGGACTTAACACTTTAGACCTCAACAAAAAGGTCGAAGCTATATTAGATAAAGGTAAGCCTGTTCTTTTAATGGACAAGTCAATCATACCTCCTGGGAAGTATAGAACTCCTGGAGATGGGATTGTAGAAGTTGCAGGAGCGCTAGGAAGTTTCAACAGAAACGGAATTTCTAAAGGGAAGGCATCAAAGATACTCTCAATTAAAGGTATTGGAAAAGCTGCTTTAGAACAGTTTGCACAACTTACAGGTCATGAAAGTTTGTCTGATTTGTTAAAAAATCCTGCATACAAAGACTTTGCTGCTGGAAAATTTGTAACTTTACACATGGTTCAACCTATACGTGCAAGCTACTTTACTAAGGCTGCTAAATACAATCACATTAAAGGTAAGAAGTTAGCTTTTAATGCTGTGACTGAAGGTGAAACGCAAAAAGTAATTAATGAAGAAGAATGTAACCAATGAGTTGTAGCATAGTAAGACATGAAAATGGAAGCGTAGCCAAAGTGCTAGCTCCTAACGGGAAAGATTCTATTCTTTATAAAACCTTAACAGAAGACTTAGGGCTCGCACCAGAGGATGCCCTCAAGAAATGGGCTACTACTCAAACTCCTACATTCCAGCATTGGTTTGGGGAGTCTAAGATGGTAGATAAGAATGGAGAACCTAAGATAGTGTACCATGCTAGCTCTGAGGCTATAGAAATCTTTAACAAGGAAAAATCTGATACTGGATTTTGGTTTACAGACCAGAAGTCCGCAGCTATTAACATGGCTAAGTTTAGAGGATTATCAGAAAGTAATATAAATATACACCCTACATTTTTAAACATCTCATCTCCAAAAAACTATAAAGATTTTTGGAATGGATATGCTGGGAATGAAGGAAATAAGTATCAAAGTAGAAATGAGCACCACAAAGATCTAGAAGGTTTAGGCCATGATGGTATATTCATTGGTGAAGATACTTTTATGGATGCAGGTGATGACTCTAGGGATTTTGCACATGGAGAGCAAATGGTAGCCTTTGAGCCTGACCAAATAAAACATGCTACAGAAAACTACGGGACTTTTACTTCTCCGGATATGTCTCCATTACTTGCTGAAGTTGAAGAAGTATATAAACTACGTACAGAGACAGGTGTGCGTAAAGTGGTTACAAATCCAACAGATGTTGTAGAAAGAATTCACAAAAACTATCCAGGGGTAGATGCTTTTATAGAACGTCTTGCGCAAGGTAATGTAATAGGATTAACTACAAATGATTTACTTTCTCCTGATAACATCTACCACCAAAAAGAGTCTGCAGATATTAGAGAAGCTAACGAAGATTTAAACACTGCGATGTCTAAGTTAATGGAAGACTTAGGTGTACAGGTTGATATGTCTGCAACTGTTATTAGAAACTCTGAGGGTCAAGCAGTAGACGCAGTCGCAAAGGCTGACATGCTAAACAACATCATACAGATCATTGCTGGAAAAGCAGGTATAGATACATTACCTGAAGAAGCAGCTCACTTTATCGTAGAACTTTTAGAGGCTAATGGTAGTCCTTTATTCACATCTATGATGAACATGATAGAGAAGTACGACGTGTACAAGGAGGTATCAAAGAATGAATTTTATATTGAGCAGTATAAAGGTAATATTGACAAGATTAAGAAAGAAGCTATAGGTAAACTTATCGCTCAAAATCTTGTTAGCCAAACTGTGGGTAGTGACACAAATGCACAACATAGTAGAGCACAAAGATGGTTTCAGAAGGTGATGAATTTCATAAACAAAATGTTTGGTGGAGTACTTTCTAATCCATATGCAAGAACAGCTGCATTAATGCTCAACAAAGAAATTCTTAAGTCTCTAAATGTTAGGAGAGCTAAGACTGCTGGGGTACTGGAGATGTTCCAAGACAATCCAGATACTGTAGATGATCCTAGAAAAGGAGTACTACAGAATTTAGATGAACTTTCAAATGCTTTCCAAAGTACAGCGCGTAACGCAGAAGAATTAGGGTTAAAACAACCTTGGTTTGTAGAAGACGGGCCGGAAATAGAAAGATATGTAGGGATTCCAGGCACTAAATACGAAGGAGTTGTTATTATAGGCCGTGTATCGGATGAAGTTAAGAAGTATTTTTACAAGAAAACAAAAAAAAGACAAAAAAACGTTCTTACCGACAAAGAAAACACGGAATTAGAAAGATATTCTACTCTTAGGAAAGAAACAGGTACTTTAGGTCATAAGACCATGGAGGATTTAGTTAATTTCTATAAGGGTACGTCTGGGCAAAGTCTGGACAGTATCTTTCGCAACTCTCCTTTTAAAAAGTCTCAGTTTGATAGCTTAGACAAAGAGATTAAGAAAATGTTACGGGAAATTAAAAAGACCCAAGACAAGATCAACAAAGAGAACGGTACCAAAGAAAAAGCTGTTATTAGAACAGAGCAATTTATCCTTAGAAAAAAGGGTGAAAGTATTTCTGAAGGTATTGGTGGTACGATTGACCTTATAGCTGTATTCAGTGATGGATCTGCAGAGGTATATGACTGGAAGTTTGTGTCTCCGTCAATAGAGGGAGGATATGTCCAGTGGGTCCCAGGTAAAGGGTATCAGATAGTTAAAGATCCATTCAGCGTTAAGATGGATACGTACAACTTACAGATAGGTCATTATAAACAAACACTATTAGAACAATACGGAGTTACTAAAATTAGAAAATCTCGTATTGTACCTATACATATTCGTTTTAAATACGTAGATAGAAAAATTACTAGTGAAATAACTACTTTACAAATAGGAGCAGATAGTGAGTTCTTAGAGCAAATACCTGTTGCAGAAGAAATGACAGACTTTGAGTCATTAAATGTGCTTATTACAAAAGCTATTACTCGAAGTCAGCGTATGCAAGCAGAGTTAGATGGGCAAAAGTTAAAAAAAGGTAAAGAGTGGCTTTTAGTAAAAGAGAGAAAAGAAAAACTAGATCGTCAGATTAGAAAATTACAATTAAATCAAGATGTTAAATTTGTATTAGAAGGTGTCCAAGAAGAGTTAAAAGATACATTAGATAACTTAGCTGTAGACGATGAGTTTATAACTGAGAAAGGTAAGCAAGTTATCAATCCAGATTACATGGACTTAGAAGAACTGCAGGCAGCTCATGATGATGTATTATTTTATTCAGGATTTTTAAGTACATCTGATTATAATGAATACTTGAATAACGAAGCAACTGAGAAAGAAAAAGAAGAATACAATGCTATTAGAGAAAAAACAGCTGGTTTTCTAACAAACTTAAGAAGTGCAATTGAAGATAAATTAATGACACGTGCTGTTGACTTTACAGAAAATCGTGGTATTAAAGGAATTAAAGACTTTAATGTTTCTACAGATTTTATAACTGGAAAGTTTGTTACTTTATCTAAGCAAAATAATCCATATTTACGTACTCTGTACAATATAGTAATAGATATTCAACATCAGCATAGAAAATCTGTTAAAAGTCTTGCAGAAGAAATAGAAGATGTTCAAGAACCTTTACTTCAATGGGGAAATAACAATGGATATAAAGGTGTAAAAGTTTTTGATCTTATCATCAATAATGATACAGGAAATCTTATTCAGAAGTACAATAAACAATTTTTTGTAGATAGAGCTAATGCTATTAAATCTGGTAATCAAACTTGGTTAGAGCAAAACACTCAAGTGGATAAAGTAAAATTTGATAAAAAGTTTCCTATATATAGAAAGCACCAATTAGCTAGATTTAAGAGAAAATACAAAGGAAACTCTAAAGCTATAGATAGAGAGATGCTAATATGGGATAAGACCCACAACATAGTAAAGCATCCTAAAACAGCTATGTTTAGCTATGGAGGACGTTGGTTCTTGAAGGCTACAGATGTTCATATATCTGACGAATACAATAAGATACAAAATACCCCAGCTCTTAAGAATTTCTATGATTTCTACTTAGAAAAGACTGCGGAGATTGAAGAAATGATGGGACAGGAGCTCGGATCAGGATTCATAGCTAATATCCATAAGAATACTATGGAACATTTACTTGAAGATGGGTTTAAAGGAATGTCAAAATCTGTGTTAGAGTCTTTACAAATTAGAGAGCATGATCTTAGCTTTGGTGTAAGAGATGAAAATACAAATGAACTTGTTAGACGTATACCTAGATTATACATGCGCCCTTTAGTAGACGGTAAAGGTAATATAGATCACTCTCTTAAAAGTAGAGACTTAGGTAAAAGCTTACTACTATTAGGTAGTGCTGCTATGGATTATAAACTTAAAGATGATGTATTACCTGAGATTCAGACTATGCAGCTGCTTCTAGAAAATAATATTGCAACAGAAATACAAGTAGATAGCGTTACGGGCGAGATTCTGACTAATATATCAGGAGCAGCTAAAAAGATATTCAATTCTAAAGGAACTTCTAAAGTATTTAGTGAATTTGTAGATCAGTATATATATGGGTCTTCAGGGGTTAGCAAAGATTTTAATGTTCTTGGGCTTAGTGGTACTAAAACTCTAATGGCTTTAAAAATGTTACATTCTCAAACTACTTTAGGTTTAAAGACTCCTGTAGCATTCGGTGCATTTTTAGCAGGACAATTTGGATTACGACAGCAAGCATCTAAAGGAGTTTTTATTACTCCTGGAAATTTAATAAAAGCTCAAAAAGCTTTAATGTCTGCCAATCCTAAAATGAGAGCGCTAGCAGAACATTTTGATGTATATCAATTTGATATAGCTGAGCAAAGAGCAAACAAGCTTTCTAGCCGTTTAATAACTAAGCATATTACAAATGATAAGTGGTTTGCATTTTTAGGAACAGCTGATAGGGGAATAGATGCCATCGGAGTATATGCTTTAGCACTTAACTATGGGTTAAACGCAGAAGGTAAGCCTACATTGCTAAATAGATTACCAGAAGGTTCTAAAAATTTAATAGATCTTATGGAAATAGAGGAAGATCCTAAATGGTCTTCAGCAATATCTAATGTATCTGAATCTGCAAGAAACAGATACAAAGTTAAGATAGGTAACATGGACAACTCTGGAGAGATCCAATTTAGACAAGTAGCTAGAAGGATAGGTGATAAAGTAAAAGGTAGTATGTCTGATGAAGATGTAGCTCTTTACAATAATACTTTATTTCTTAGATTACTTATGCACTACAAGTCTTGGTTACCAGGTGTAGCTATGGAAAGATTTGGTAGAACTAGATATGACCATATACTTGAAGCTTTTGACCAAGGTACATGGACAACATCTTTAGGAAACTTAGGTGGAGACATAACTTTACAACAGCTTGTTAATTCAGAAGTAGGAATAGCAGAAATAATAAGTGCTTATGGGCAAGACCTTGTAAAGGTAGGATTAGATGTTGTTACATTTGGATATAGCAACTCTTTTAAAGTTAATGAAAAGAAAGCTAAAGCAGCATTTGAACAATGGGTAGCTTCAAATTCTACAAATCCTGAATTCGTAGATAGAATAAAAAATCCTGAGCAAAAAGAAAAAATGTATCAAGAGTTTCTAGACATGAAAAGAGGTAACATTAGATCTTTTATGATGGAATTCCGAGGCGCATCGTTATTATTTATGCTTATTATGCTTATGGGAGGAGATTGGGATGATGACGGTAAAAAAGACATAAGACAAACATGGGCCGGAAGACAATTGTATAAGACATTAAACAGAGCTTACAGAGAGACTGCAGTATTTGTAGATCCTAGTGAATTCTTTGACTCTAGAAGTGGTGGGATACCTCTTATATCAATGGGTACTAATATCCAAAAGCTTGCAAGTAATACTGCTGATACTTTTAGAGATATTGCATTTGGACAAAACGACCAAAAAGATAAAACAGGTCCTTTTCATTACGTACCTAAATTTGTACCTGGATTAGATGCAATATTCAATGTGTTAGAAGTAAGAGAAAGCGATAAAATTAAAGAGCGTTAAAGCGGAAGAAAAAAAAGGGGGGACAAAGTCCCGCCTTTTCTTTTTTAAAAGTAATCTTTAAGTTTAAATGTTTCTTTCTCGATGTCTATTATACTGAGGAGCTCAACGTCTTCTTCTAAAGTAACGTTAAGCTTTTTTTCTAATGCTAGTTTTCTAGATTCTGATTTGAAAAGTATTTCAGCTATTTGGCTGTCAATATTTAAGTTATGGAAATTTAAAATTTTCATTTTATATTCCGAATCAAACTTAGAATATTTACCTTCAATAAAGTACTTAAAATTTTGTGAATACTTTTCTGGAATGCTAAATTCAAACAAAACAGAATATTCGTTTGGATCAGAAGACTTTATAAAGTTTCTAAATGATTTTAAAGCACTTTCAAATTTTAAAAACACAGCCTCTGCACTAAATCTGTAAACTAAAACTAACGTATCTTGGTTTTCGCCTATAAAACAATTTAAAAGAAGCTTATCATACATGTATAGCCTTTTGTCTCCATTGAGCATTGGCATTACAAGCATTGAAGCTTTTGTTCTATTTGCTACTCTTAGTATGCATTTTGAAGGTGTTGTGGTGTCAATTGTGTTTATTTTAAAAGGTATCTTATTTAATGTAATAGTTTGTCCTATTTTAAATACTCTTCCATCTGTAAGGTCAACGGACGCAGACTTTTTGCCAATTTTATTAGTCGGCGTAAAGCTTGCATGCCCATCAACAGTTACCTCCAGGGGGGACAGAAATATTATCTTTGTGTTACGTGTCGTTGTAGTCATACCTAGAAGATTTAAGAATTAATACTTATAAATTCTAAAGGCTCTAAAGGTTTTCGTGTGTTATATAAAACTTCTTTCTCAGATGTAAGTAAGTAAACAAGTTTGAACGTCTCTGTAAATTTACAAATTCCATCGTAATGACCAAACTTATCTACATAAACTTTCAAAACATCCTGTTCGTATGAGGTGGTTCCATCATTGTTTGCAATAATCTTCTCAGCAGTCTTTGCTCCTAACCCAGGTATACCAGGTATCCCATCAGTTGAATCTCCCATAAGTGTCTGCATCCATAGAAACTCGTTAGCTTCTAATTTATTAGTACTTATCCATTCAGCTTTTTGGTAGTTAAAATGTAAGCCTGGCACCTGTCTAAGCACATCCTTGTCTGGGCTGCATATAACATAGTCATTGCTACTTTCAGCTATAATCCTAGCGTATATACTTACACAATCATCTGCTTCTAACCCTAGAATACCTTTGAAATTCCAACGTTGTTTTATGTACTCTTTAAGTGCATAAAATATAGGAGGTTTTGTACTAAGTTTTCTATTGTGTTTGTAAGGCCTGGTTTTAGCAACTCTGTATCTAAAGCATTTACCTTCAGTTAAGAATCCAAAATACTCATCAGCAGCTGTTTCAAGAAGTATAGTTTCTATTCTACTATCTATTCCTGCAATAGCTTCTTCTAGAGTATTCTTACCCATTTCATAATATATCAAGCTGTCTGCATCTATCAATGCAATTTTAGTGTTTTTCATAGTGTAAATTTAAATTTGTAAATAAAAAGGGGAGAATTTCTCCTCCCCTTTCATCAATCAAACACCAACAATTACAAAGCGTTAAGCTCCGCAACTTCCTTGTCAATAGAAGCTTTGTTTTGTAGTTTAATAAGAACAGCTTCAGCTCTCATTAACTCCCACTCTGCATCTGTTTGTTCAGCATACGTAGAACTGTGGTAAATTGATCCATTTACTCCTGATAAAGAAGAATGTACAAAGTACTGCTTACATCTAATAGCTCCATCTACATCACATGGTACTGCACCAATATGCATAGGGTCTACAAAGATGTTGTGAATCTCTCCTGAGTAGAATGAGATGTACTTAAGACCACCAAAGTGAAGACCTTTAACACATGACTGATCGTCGTTTGTGTTTACTTGGTCCCAGCTAGCTAATCTATGAGTACAACCTACTTTGATGAAGTGCCCTGGAGAAGTAAATCCATTGTCTCCCTCACAGTAAAATGCATCACCACGTGTTCCCATAATACCGGGTTGAAATAGTCTGTCTTCTACCTTCTCTGGCAAGCCTGCACCACTAATCTCCCCTGTATTAGGATCGAATGTTCTAGCATAGCGATCTACAATGTCTCCAGATTCAGTGTCATACTTGTGCATAACTTCTGTAGAGACCTTGTACCCATTCAATAACCCTTCACGAGTAATTTTCATTTGATACATAGTAGCTCTTTCTTCTGCAATACTTTCCGATAAACCTTCCTCGTCCATTAACTGTTCCTTCAGCTTTGGATGAACATACATCATATTTACAAAGTTAAAGAACTTACTAGAGAATTCTACCCCTCTCTCATCCTTAGACTTCGTAGCTAGGACAGGGTTTCTCAACCATCTAGTCCACATCTTGATAAGAGGTTCTGTAGGAACTCCTTTATCTATGGATTCGTACAATCTATCCACTAATGCTTTAGGCATAGGTATTGATGATACAACTCCTTCATTCTTTAAGAAAAACTCTCCGGTAGAAGGATTTACATGTACGTGTGAACATTTAGACTCTACTGTTTTAGTATAGTCTACTACACATAATTCTGCAAACGCACTTATGATGAGGTTGTAGTCATCTATAGTAGTTACTGAATTTACTTCATCAGCAATAGCCATCATAGAAGCATAGATTTCTTCTGTGTACTGAACTGCAAATGGAGTGTCTCCATAAGAGCCGCAGATTTTGTTTTCAATTACGTTAATTGTGATCATAGTTGTTGGTGTTAATTGGTTACTAATTTACTAATTTTTAATGACTTAGCAAAGCTATACCCAGTCTTTCTGGGTACAGCTGCTAAGTTAATACTACAAGGTCTCCCAAGTATCTCTATTTTTCGCCTTCAAATAGATAGAGATTTCCTTTTCTAATTCAGGAGTCATCTCTTCGTATTCAGTTAGACGTTCTATGTAAGATAGTAGAGGTTTAACTTCATCTGCAAACTCTTTCAAGTTGTCATACTCAGCTAGTTCATTGATATTTACAGCTACACTCTCTCCTACATCGGACAGTATGAATAGTTCTGCACTTTTGGCTTCTATCAGAGCTGCTTTATCATCCACATCTTTTATGGACTCGCAATACATCTGAAATTGAAACACTTTCTCTACAGTAGTCATTACTGCTGTTTTTCTGATTCTCTCAAACCTGAAGTTAGTATACGTATTATCTCTACGTGCTTTAAGTCTGTCATACACTTCTTTAAGTTTAGGATGAAGTGCCTTCATACCTTGTAAGAAGTTGTAGTCTTGTATATCTTCCAATTTGGAAGCAGTATACCATGATATTAATGAGTCATCCATAGTGAATCCATTGTTAGGGGTTGATTGAAGAAAGAATTCTGATATGTGTTTACAGTTAACGCCCTTCTTCATAAGCTTAACCTTGTCCTCGCTTATACGTAACAACTGTGGGGTGTCCCAAGTGTCCGATACCATATTTTGGTATGTGGTCCAAGGCTTTCCTGCCTTTTCGCCATCTTTATGAGTAAACCTAGTGGGTGCAGAGTCATAGAAGTATATAGGCTCTTTAGCATGGTCTGTCCAACTAGCATGGCCAGTATCTGGGTACACCTTATTATGCTTAGGGGCCATATCATAAAGAAGTTCAGCTGCAGTGTGCAACTCATCTTCATCAGCCTTAGTACCATAATAAATCCTATTGTCTGTGACCATAAGATCTTTAAGCTTAGGTTCAATCTTATCCCAAGTATAGTACTTGCCATCACTACGACTGCCACTCTCTCTTAAAGTGTAGGCTACTATCGTTTGGTTAACCTCTCTACGCTCGGCGGGGCTTAATCCACTGTTAACAGAATAGTTTGTAGCTGCTACTTCAACTTTTTTGAACTCAACTTCCCAATCTTCAGGAACTTCAACCTCATCATAAGAGTGATACATTGCAGACTTAGTAAGTTGCAACATAACTGCTGCATGCTTAGCTTTAACTCTAGCATGCTCTTTCTGTAAAGATAATTTGGCTGCACCAATGGCGCCAGAAATCTTAGGTAAGAACTTTGCATTAACATCGTCCTTAGTTAAAACCACTACAGAATTATGATTCCATGTGTCCGTAACATTCATGATGAAAGCATCTGTAAGTCTATTGAACGCAACTTTGTCCTTAAAATACACATGCTTAGCATCAAATCCGTCCCAACCCATAAGCTCATGTCTAGACACCTCACCTTTACCGTTAGTCGATTTGTATGATAGCTTTGTAAGTTTAAAGCCTTCAAATAATCTAGATGGTATGTGGTATCTAATTCTAGGATCTCCAGGAAATGTAGGTTTTATCATAGACTTATCTATAATACGACCTAACTTCTCAAGGATAGGATTCTCAGTACTACCAGCAATAACAGAACGACACTTAAGTATCCACTCTAAGAAATCTGTCTCATTAAGCTCTTTCTGAACCAACGTTGTTGCTTCATCAGATGCTGATTTGATAACTCCTTCTACATATCTCTTGGTAATCTCATTCCATATCACCTTTTCTCTAGATGGGGTAACATCTACACCTTCTTGCAACACAGTTTCTACGCCGTAATCGTCAACAACAACCTGTCTGATAGGACATTTGAAAGCGATAGGACCATACAATTGTTCCATTTCTAACTCTCTAAAGTCTACATATCCATAGTTAATACCTGTAACTGCAGACTTATTCTTAACCACCACAATGTGAGGTTTACTATAAGTTGAGTAGTCAGAAATAATCAAGTTATCAGTGTTGTAAACAACATTAGCTTTAAAGTTAACCTGTCTAGAGTATACTTCTTCCTCTTCGTGATCCTCTATGAAGAATTCTACATTGTCTATGTAACTTAACTGCTCTTCAATAGCCTCTCTAAACTTGCTTCTGTTGTGCCTTTTAGTACCAAAGCTTACTTCGGTATAGTTTAGCTCAGAAGTCTCCTCATAGTGGACCTTATCCCCTGTTGTTAGGATAATGTGCGGGTTAGGCTTACCTTCCTTCACATTAAATGCAGGTATAATGAAATCAGTCTTGTAATTGTAGCAATTACACTTAAACCTCTTCCCATTATGCACTGTTTCTATTGTGTAGAAATCTACGCCAGTAGATAGTGCAGACTTAGCTCCTAGACCAAATGCTCCAAAGTTCTCTGAAGTATTTCTCTTGGTAGAGTATCCTAATTCAAGGACCCCTTCAAGTCTTCTACCTCCAATACCAACACCATTATCTCTAACCTTGAAAATGTCACAGTATCCAGTACCGGTATGTTCTTCATATGTTAAGACAGATATGTTGTTATCTTGGTTAAGCTTATTTAAGTCATAGTATGTTTTATCGAAGTTACTGTCTTCGTATTGCTCTCCTCCTCTTTTGATGTAATAGTCTTCCATGACTTTTTCACCTTTAAGAATCTCTATAGCAATCTCTTTTTCTCTCTGCGAATCACACGCATTTGTCACTAACTCTCTAATAGTAGAAGCTATGGGCATAGAATATTGGGTTGACTGTAATATGTCAAATACCATTTTCTCTGCTCCTTTATTTATCTTCTTTGCTACGCCGGCAGAACCTTTTATAGGTCTGTCAATTGTTTTTATGCTCATATTAATTGTTTTACTGCGTTATAATACTCTTTTTCATACTCTGATAGCATCTCTTTTCCTATTGAGAATACCCTATGCTCTGCATTAGAATGTATTTGAGATATGTACGGTCTTCCTTTACCTTTTTTCCATTCCTTTAGTTTCTTATTTATCCATCCATCGCCATTACTAATGTCTTGATTATAAAGAGAATGGTAATGCATTCTTCTGCCTGAATACGTACTATTTGCGTGGTTTTTAAATCCTATAAACACTCCTTTACAGGCATAAGTACCGTAGAAGACTGTAATTAGAGTACCTTTCCTCATATTGAGTATTAAGTCTTCTATAGGATCTTTTTTCTTTTCTTCGTCTGTCATTTTAATTGTTTTAAACAAAAAAAGGGCCCTAATGGGCCCCTTAATTGAAGTTATACATACTTTACAATTCTTTAATCATTTCTATAGTTTTTAACACGTGCCCTTGATTTTTGGGTAAGTATAATATAGGAATGTCACCACCAAGTTCTTGCAAATGATTTTTAAATAGTTTCCATTTTAAAGGAAATGTATCATTTGCATACCCTTTTACTTCAATAATCCATTGGCCATTAGGGTCTACAAAATCAGGCGTATAAGTAATATTTCTTACTTTAAACGTGTTATTCATAAATTGCCCCCTAGTAATACTCCTGGTGCTAGGCTCTATACTATCAGAGTCAAATTCAAATCCTTCCATAAGGACGAATTTTCTCTCTTCATATAAAGCTTTAATACCTGCCTCTTCTAATTTTATATAAGTGAATAACTCTAATTTAGACCTAAACTTTATACCTTTATATGTTTTAGATGTTGCGTTTCTTACTTTTTTATTTCCTTTGGTTTGTTGTCGTTGCATTACAATTTTTTTTCAATTAATAACTTAGTGTTGTAAAATTCACCATCTAGCTCTTTAATTTGTAGTAAGAGACTTTGTTCTTTTGCATCTGCAGCAGCATCTGTTTTAAGATCAAATGATGTTCCGGTGCCTAAGTTAGAAAAAATTGAAGCACAATCTTTTAATAGTTTGTCTATTTTTTGTCGTGTATCTAAATCTGTGTAATAAGGTGTCGTCATAATTTTATGTTGATTAAGGTTTGAATCCCTCCAAATTCATGAAACTCAGCTATATAATCTGAAAGATCCTTGCAGCAATAAAGGTCAGGTATAACTATATTTGCAAGATGATATTTTTTACTAATCTTTATTGCCATAGTTTGTCCAGGGTTATTAGGATTAGTAAAATCATTATCATAAAATACAGCTATCTTTTTAAATCTCACCTTAAGGTCTGCAATTAATTTTTCATCAGGCATAATCATTTCACTCTGAAGAGCTATTGATGGTATACCCATTTCATATAAACACATTGCATCCTTAAGAGAAGAAGTAAGAATAAGTAAGGCACCTGTCTCCGGTAATTGTTTATATCCTTGTACATGCTTGTTGGTAGTATTACTACTCCACTTACGATCCCCATAAGGGCAGTATATTTTATACTTTTTACCAATTGTGTATGCGTAGGTTAAACTACTACAGCTGAATCTATTAGCATTAATCCAATAATGCGAAATAGGAGAGACTTCAAATTTAAGTAAAGTCTGTTTAGTAATCAAATATCTTTCCCAAAATAATTGATCTAATTTTGACCAAGGTCTAGTCTTCTTTTTAATGATAGTTAGTTTCTGAGGTGTAGGTTTCTTATTAGTAATAATAGCCATATACCCCATTGTAAATAACGTACCAGCTTCTTTAGAAGATAGTCCAAGGTTAAAATCAGTATCAATTATAGTTAAAGCTTCTATAAAATTACAAGAATACTTATACTTAACATAGTTAAAGCAGTCAAAAGTGTGATCAGGATGACCAAAGTCCTTGTATAGTAGCTTTCCTTTCCAGTAAACCACGCTTACACTTGGGCTTTGATCTTTCCTAATATCACTACAAAACTTCTTATTGCACTCTATAAAATTTGGGCAGTAGTATCTGAATATATCATACTCGCTAATCTTAGCAAGTATTACATCCGTGTGAAGGTGTTCCTCACTTTTCCTGCTCTTAATCATAGGTTTTAATTATTATACCCAGCTATCGTTTTCATCCGAAGAAACTCCATCAGGTTCAACTACAGCTAGTTCAGGTGCAAAAGTTCCCCACACTAAATCAGTGTTAAACTCTGCATTAAAACTACCATAATCATCATTAAGAGACTTGATAATTAAGTCATCTCTTTGAGGCTTAACTCTACCAAAACACTTAAGGTATACAGATTGGTATTTACCATCTTTAACACCTATAAGTAATCTAGCTTGGTTAGTTGATAAGATACTAACTAAAGCTTTAAGTTCAGTTGTATCACCTTTAACAATCTTATCCATTGTATCGAATACTACTTCATCACCATATGCTACGTTAGCCCATGCTTTGATAAAGTTAATCAAAGTCTCTTCGCCAGTATATACTTTTCGAGAAGTGTTAGGCATTTTCCACCAGTCATATGTAGGTACGCCTTCTGACCATGTAGATTGACCAATAGCATTCATCCATTGATTTTTACCTGATTGAGATACTCTCTCTTTGTTCTGCATAAGAATTTCCATACGTGTAGTAAGGTCTTCGTTTTTAATCCAGAATGTTAGTTTAAAGTATTCTTCTCCACTGAATTCTACATAATAGTTAGGTTCAGTCTTAACCTTAATGTCCATTGCGTGAAGCTCTGCCATTGAAGGGTTGATTGCAACTACATTAAAATTGCTAAGTCCAGAGTATAATTTAATACCTCCACCTGTTACTTCTTGTTCGCTTGAATTACTTTTAATAGCCATTGTTTGTTTTTTTAATAGTTAAATGATTCATTTGTTTCATCTGATGTGCCAGATTTAATTTGATTTTCCCAGTGCTCTCCTTCTAAAGAACTTTCTTGGGAAGGAGTTAACTTATGAGATGCAATTGTTTGCCCGTCATCCTGCTCTGCGATAGTGTTGTAATCCTCTCTAGCTTCGTGCTCAAACTCAACCTCTTCGATGCTTTGTATTAAATCTACTTGTTCTAAGTCTACAGTCTCAAGAGCTACTTCAGTAGGTGTATCATCTACAAAGTTAAAAGACATTCTGCGCTTTCTTGACGCTTTCTTACCCTTCAATACTGGGTGCTTAAACATCTCTGTTAATTCCCATCCTTCTAAGTTGTACTTAGCTTTGATTCCTGGACGGTCGATTCCGTTCTCTAAATCTAATAAGATCATAGAGGTTGTAATAGTCGTAGGTGTTTCCATCTTTGTTGTGTTTCCTGTTTGCGTTGTTGGTACGTTTGCTTCAATCATTGCTTTAGTTTTAAGCGGTTAATCAATAAAAATATTTGACCAGTCTAAGGGCATAGTCTTCCCTTTTAAATGTTCGCATCTACTTCCTGCAGTAATATCATCTAAAGAGTCAAAAGAAATCATAGTTTTCTCATCTTCTCTGTATAAATAACCTACTGCGTCAGCATTTGCGCATGTAATCTGCTTAATCTTACCAGTAAGGTCTAAGTCTTTAACAGCTACTTCCTTACCTTTCTTCTCAAGCATTTTATCCTTAAGATGTCCAACTAAAATGATGTGATCTGCTAGAGTGTTCAGTTTGTCCATCCATCTTTTGTATGCTATTCGTAAATACAAATAGCCTGCGCCGTTAGGCAAGGATAATACTGAAGCTCCAGGATTCTTTACATCAAAGTTTTTACCCATAGGAGTTTGCATATACAATACTTTAGCATCAGCTTCACACCATTCCTCAAGTTTTGAGATAGTATCAATAGCTACATATTTATATGGCTTTTTAGCTTCATGAATTGATTTCCCAACTTCTCCAAGTTCTTTAAGGCTGTTCACTTTTATTTTAAGTGCATCAACCATATCAGATCCATCTTCCAAGTCAATAATTAAACAATCATCAAGCTGTGATAATACAGTAGTTTTGCCAATCTTTGGCGCACCATATATTATCATGTTTTTTGGCGACTTTCTAGACGCCTTTGTTTTAGTTTTTGGTAATTTCATTTATTTTAAATTTTACCGCTGACTGTTCCGCCAGGCCGTTTAATAATACCTCCTAGACCTGCATTCTCTCGAATACCAGTCATATAGGCCTTGCAACACATAGCGTCAGGTGATACTATCACACCGTCCTCTACTTTAATTGTATGTTTAGCCAGTTCTAGCTTGGATCCACATATTTTACACTCAAACTTTGCCATTTTTTAATACTTAGTTAACATTCAATGCGGATAAATCGTATATATTTACCTTATGAAAAAAGAATCAAAAATAATATATCTACTGTTGATGGTTATAGTGTATACTTTAGCTATACTTTAACCACCTTTTCGTTTATTTATGGATTTATCGTACAATACTACCAGTACTACGAAGACTGATAAACATATAAAGAATTCTTTTTCTGTCATTTTACTTGTATTTAGTTAATAAATTATGTATCTCTTCGTCAGCCCAATTGTAACACTCGTGTGGTGTAGCGAATTGTTTAGAACATTCTGTAATCCAATTCCCAGACTTCTTACCTCGCTTGTATACTCCACAAATCCAACCTGAACCTGCATTAGCTAAAGGGCTTACTTGAATCCACCAACCTATCTCTAGGTAGTAGTCAATGACTCGTTCATTCATATCTTAGTCTTGTTTTAGTTGTTGAATTCTTTCTATTAAGTGTTCCTCAAAGATGTAACCTTCATCTGTTCGATTCAAAACCCACTCCAACTCCTCTATTACTCGTTCATTAACGTAAGCCTCAATTCTTAGTGTAATATCTCTTAAATCCATCTTAGTCTTGTTTTAGTTGGTTGATTCTTGTTAATACATCGAAATAACTTATTGTTATAGTAGCACCTAATGGCACGTCTTGTTTTGGTAACTTCTCCAACTCTTCTATTACTCGTTGGTTTACATAAGACTCAACCTTTTCTCTAAGAGAAACTATATTTCTTGACTGAG
>ENA-ORXF01000193-ORXF01000193.1-marine-metagenome-genome-assembly--contig:-NODE-193-length-46816-cov-9.907058_pt1 | contig 46816 bp, 55 predicted proteins | sample MGYA00237864_ERZ511476 | MGnify/ENA primary metagenome ERZ511476 (study PRJEB26306, sample SAMN06343908) | marine metagenome | isolation source: coastal waters | place: Atlantic Ocean: West Antarctic...
CTGTTAATCGACAGGTCGTAGGTTCGAATCCTACCTGCGGAGCCAGTAATATAGATGCTCTCCAAACAATTCACCGCAACAATTCTATTAATACTGGCCGCCCTTATATGGGGTACGGCATTTGTTGCTCAGTCTACTGGAATGGAGTTTATTGGGCCGCTTACTTTCACAAATGTGCGCTTTCTAATTGGTGCTATTCTGGTTGCGCCGTTAGCCCTCAGAGAAAGGAAGTTATTTTCTAATGTTGAAGAGCTGAAAAAAAAAAGATTATATATGATTCTTATTTTAACAGGCTGCTCACTACTAATGGGGTCTTATTTACAACAGTATGCCCTACTTTATACAAAAATTGGAAATGCAGCTTTCCTGACAATACTTTATGTCCCTTTTGTTCCTATTATTTCTCGTTTTTTTCTTAAAAAAAAAATTCACTGGTCAATATGGCTATCAGTTAGTATTTGTTTAATTGGCTCTTACTACTTAACCTCTGAGAATAATTTTGAAGCGCAATTTGCAGATATACTGGTAATTATTTGCGCTATTTTTTTTGCTATTCACTGTATTTTAATAGATGAGTTTTTTGAGATAGTCGATGCCCCATTTACGTTAGCATCAACACAATTTTTTGTATGTTTTTTAATAAGCTTACCTTTAATTTTTGTTTTTGAAGAACCGACATTGTCGGGAATATATAAAGAACTGTTTGAAATATTATATGTCGGTATAATGTCAACAGGGATTGCCTACACTCTCCAGATAATTGGACAGAGATATGTGAAACCATCTACAGCCGCTATTACGTTTTCTTTAGAAGGAGTATTTGGCGCCCTATCGGCATGGATAATTCTCAGTCAATTTTTAACTCATATCCAAATAGTCGGATGTTTATTGATAATTACAGGCGTCCTAATCGCTCAATTAATTCCTATTATTAATAAAGAGGCAGCCAGTCAAAGGTTTTATGATGATTGATACTTTGTATTTAGTTAGCGATTGCCAATTCATCAAAATTACTTGTATAGGCAGAACTTAAATTTTTTCTTTTGGTTATGTATAGGCGTTCGTAATTTTCTTTCGCTATAGAAATACTACCTCCGCCATATTTTCTATTTATCAAATCAAATGTTTTATCAAGTCTTGTTAATCTTTGATCTTTCATTCTGCACTCACTATTAAATAGATCATTATTATAAAAATTCTCTGGATAAAGATCCGATAGAATAACTCCTGCTTTCTTATAAAATATTCCTTCTTGGAAAATTTTTTGTAATGCCTCTAAAGATTTATTAACTATATCGAAAATATGATTAGTTGGATTAATGAAAGAAAGTGTTTTAATAGAGTGGTATTGCTTCTTATTCTTACTGTATCTATTAGACCTAATAAAAACAGATATGCTCTTAACTTGTAGTTTTTCACTTCTTATTTTTTCAGAAGCTCTAGTGGCATAAGAAATTATTCTTTTTTCTAAATCATTTTTATTGGTAATGTAACTTTCAAAAGATCTGGAAATAATACACTGATTTCTAATTGAAGATATTTCATTAAGCTTTAGGCAAACTTCACCTCTCAGTTCCCTATGAGTCCTCTCTCCCACCACTCCTAAATACTGTCTAATCCATCTAGGGTCTTTTTTGTATAAATCATATGCGGTGTATACTTGATTTAGCTTCAAGAACTCTGAAATACTAGCGCCAATACCCCAAATATCTTTGACGTCAAGTATCTTAAGAGCTAATTCAATTTCTCTTTTATTCATTAAGGTTACAACTTGGGATCCAGTCTCATCTTTTTTGGCTAAAAAATTTGCAACTTTGCAGAGAGTTTTATTTGGTGCAATACCAATACTAACCGGTACGCCAATCCACTTATTAATAATATTTTTTATACTTAGGGCTCTAGAATGAAAAGATCTTTGGGAGAATTTATTTAAAATTAAAAAAGCCTCATCTATAGAATAAATTTCTAAATCATCAGATAAATCTTTTAATACAGTCATTACTCTAGCGGATATATTTCCGTAAAGAGTGTAGTTAGATGAGTAAACATGAACTTTATTTTTCTTAACTAATTCTTTTATCTGAAAAAAAGGCACACCCATCTTAATGCCTGCTTTTTTAGCCTCTGAACTTCTGGCAATCACGCAGCCATCATTATTAGATAAAACAACTACGGGCTTGTTAATTAAATAAGGATTGAATATAGCTTCGCAGGAAGCATAAAAAGAATTACAATCCACTAATGCTAAACATTGCATCCTTTAATATTTTATAAATTGATGAATAGCACTTGTCACTACTCCCCAAATAAGTAGATCCTCTTTATTTTTAATTTCTATATTTGGATATAAAGAATTTTCAGATTTAAGTTCTGGATTACCCAGATTATCAATTATCAATCTTTTAACTGTTAGTTCACCAAAAATTGAAGCGATAACAATATCTTTACTTTTCGCATCCAGACTACGATCAACGACTAAAATATCTCCATCATATATGCCTACATTGATCATGGAGTCTCCGCCTGCTCTTATAAGAAAAGTCGATGGTTGATTTTTGATCAATAACTTCTCTATACTTAAATTTTTTTCCAAATAGTCATCAGCTGGAGAGGGAAATCCTGCTGAAACTTTAGAAATGACATAAGGTATAGAATAAAAAGACTCTCTTATTTTGTTCATATTTTGTTCTTTTACACTAGATAGCTGTAATAGTGAAGTTTTTTAAGAAATTACTGTGGATTATTATCAGAATTTTCAGATGAAGAGATACGTTGGTTTAAAATAGCTAATTTTTCACAAAGATTTTTAGTATGGTTTATAAAAGTATATAAAATTAGATACATTCCTATAAAAATAATAATACTTTCAAAACTAAAAATATCTGGGGAGCCGAGAAAAACCTTATTAATAACAATTGAACAAATAAAACTAGTAACCAGAGGAGCCAGCCTAGAAAAAATAAGGAAGTTTCTTACCTGTATTGCTCTTTGTTCGATTAAACTATTCATATAAGTTATATATAATGCTTAGGTATTGAAGTAAATAATTAATGAGTATAGTAAAAAAAATTAATATAACAAATAGAAGTGATGCTGATACTTTCTATATAGAAGAAGCTTATTTAGAAAGTGGTGCAGGTATAGTTGGCGATAGATACTATAATAATTTTAATAGTCCGAGAGAACAAATTACTTTAATAGAACAAGAAGTAATTCAAGATTTTGAGAAGAAAGTAGGTCAAAAAATAGAATATAAAGACTTCAGAAGAAATATTATTACAGAAGGCTTTCCATTAATAAGACTGATAAATAAAAAAATTCAAATAGGAAGTGAAGTAATTTTAAAAATTCATGAGATATGCGAACCTTGCAACTACCTACAAAAGAAACTTAAGATTGATAACCTTGTTAAACTTTTAGTCAATAAAAGTGGAGTGAGAGCAGAAATTATTACTTCAGGTAGAATTGAAATAAATGATAAATTAATTATTCTTGATTAAAATTTTTATCTTTTTTTAAAAAATCGAATATTTTAAAAATTCTTTTAGTTTTACCAGGGGTCACTAAAGACAAAGGGTTTATGGTGACGGACGTTTCTGCATTTACTTTTTTTACTGAAAAATTAGCACCCAATAAACTCTCATTCTTTTTATTAGTTAATATCTTATTCAATAAGGGTATGTCATCGACATATTTATCAAATAGATATAGTGGGCCATAAAAACCATCAATATTTGTTATTTTATTTTTTGCATCATAAATGCCTGCAAAAGTAAAACCAACGAGCCCCCCCTCAATAAAAGCATCATTAATATAAATAAGATTATCTTTTTTTTTCATAGGAACTTCCATTCGACTAAAACTATTTTGTGAATTTTCTACTATTGAAACTAAATCAAAAAATCTTGTTGACTTAATTAAGGTTTCAAATTTTGTTTTTTTCTTAATTTCAAAATTATTTACTGTTAAAATTAATTCATAATCATCATGAGAATTATACTTACCTTTAATAAATAAATTTCCTCCGACAATATCCTTAGTAATATTTCTAGCCGCTAATACTTCACCTGCGTTATTTGAGTATCCTACTAAGTTAAGTTTTCCATCATTAGGAGATATAGAAAATGATATATTGCTCTCTTCATCCTCAATAGAAAATTTCTCAAACTTACCTTGATAAACAATACTAATTTTAACTTTATTTAGATTATAATTATTTGATATTTTTAAATTATCAATTTTCCAATTTATGATAACTTTTTTATTTTTAGTTTTCCCGCCTTTGGGAATCATTAAAGATATTATTTTGTAATCTAAAGAATTAGATTGTAAATCAAAGATAGCTAATTCATTTTTAATTTCTAATGAACCACTAACATCGTTACTCTGATCTAATATATATTTGAATTTAATTAAATTAATTTTTTCATTTTTAGTCAGTAATTCAATTTCCAAATTATCATTTTTAAAACTAAATGGTTCAGCCACCCCTACTCTAATAAAAATTAATGTAAATATGAGTATATAGTTAATGCTTTTTAACATTTACCAAACTACTTTCTAAAAATTCAAATATATTGCCATCTAGAACACTTTCTGTATTTGACGATTGATAATTAGTTCTAAGATCTTTTATCATTCTGTAAGGATGCAGGACATATGATCTAATTTGATGACCCCATCCAATCTCTTTTTTGCCAGTTTGTAGCTCTGTTTTTTTTTCGTTTTTTTTACTCAATTCGTATTCGTAGATTTTTGATTTGAGCATCTTCATTGCAGTATCTTTATTTCTATGTTGAGATCTTTCTGCCTGACTTTGAACTACTATGTTTAATTTTGTATGAGTAATTCTTATTGCACTGTCTGTAGTATTTATGTGCTGCCCCCCTGCTCCAGAAGCTCTAAATGTATCAATTCTTAAATCTTTTAGATTTATTTCAATATCAATATTTTCATCAACTTCAGGATAAATCCAAATACTCGAAAAACTTGTGTGCCTCCTACTATTTGAATCAAATGGTGAAATTCTTACCAATCTATGTATTCCAGATTCATTTTTTAAGTAACCAAATGCTTTAAAACCTTTAATTAAATATGTGGATGATTTAATTCCTGCCTCTTCACCTTTCTGTCTATCTATTAATTCATAGCTATAGTTATTCTTATCGCAGAACTTTAAATACATTCTTTCCAGCATTTCTGCCCAATCCTGACTCTCCGTACCACCTGCACCAGCGTGTATCTCAATAAAAGCATTTGCGCTATCAGACTCTTCATTCAATAATGTCTGAATCTTCAAATTACTTATATTTTTCTTAAGTTTAATTAAATTACTCTTAATTTCATTCACATCATCATCACCGAGACTTTCATAGATTGTTTGGTACTCCATTAAATCAGAATAAGATTCTGCTATTGATGTAAAAGAATTACTAATATTATTTTTGTGCTTTAAATTAATTTGAAGTTGATTGGTTTTCTCTATTTCTTTCCATAGTAATGGGTCTTGGAGTTTTAAATTAATTTCGTTTATAGAAGTTTGAAGACCTTCATAGTCAAAGCCCCCCCCTTAAAAATTTAATATCTTCACTAATAGATTTTAATAAACTGCTAAATTCAAATTTATCCATTAATTAATTCCTTGAATATCATTTTTATCAATAATAGTTAATTGCTCTTGCGTAAAATAATCTTCGATTAAATTACTATTATATTTATTAAAGATGCTACCATCATTTATGTCAACATATTTTTTAATAACTCCTTGAGGAATATTAAATTCAGCCCGTAGATCCACTTTGTTAGAATTTAGATAACTTTTTATAAATTTTTTAAATACAGGTAAAGCAACAGAGGATCCTGTTTCTTTATAGCCTATTTTCTTTGGTTTGTCATAGCCAACATAAATACCAACAACCATTTCTGGAGTTAATCCAAAAAACCATAGATCTTTACTATCATTAGTAGTTCCAGTCTTACCTGCTATAGGATAATTTATCTCTTTTAAGGATTTACCAGTACCTCTAATTATTGCTCCTTCTAGTATATTCAATATTTGAAATGCAGTTAGTTCATCAAGAACCCTTTCTCTATTATTTTTGATTTCAGGCTTTCTATAGGATCTTGATTTATTGTCAAAAGAACAGTTAGAACAATTATAAAAAGATGAATTATCAATCGAGAAACCATCATCATTAACAATTTTTTTTATAATATTAGGTTTAACTTTATAGCCTCCATTAATAAATATTGAATAATTACTAACCAAGGTTATTAAATTTTGCTCGACTGACCCCAACAACAATGAATAGATTTCTTTATTGTCACTTTCATAAAGACCTATTTTTTGAAAAAAGGAGTTGACTTGATTTAACCCAATATCAAGTCCAATTTTTAAAGTAACTAAATTATTAGATGTTTCTAGCGCCCTCCTGAAAGTAATTTCTCCATAAGACTTATTTGAGTAGTTTTTAGGAACCCAAATTGGCAAATTAACACCCTGAGATAGGGTTATCTGTGAATCAAGTATCATAGTATTTGGAAAAAATTTTTTTTTATTTAATGCTAATGCATAAATAAAAGGTTTTATAGATGATCCTGGCTGTCTAAAGGCTTGTGTTGCTCTGTTAAAATTACTTTCACTATAACTAGTTCCGCCAACCAAAGACAGTATATTCCCATTGAAAGGATTAATAACAACCATAGAGCCATTGATCACTATAGGCTGAACTAAATAATATTTATCGTTAATAAGAGAGAGATATATATATTCACCTTCATTTAAAAACTTAATTGGAGATATTTTTTTTGGCCCATATTTATTTATATTTAAATCTAGATTAATAATCTTATTATTCAAAAGAACTTTAATAAACTCCGGATTAATTTCTATAACTTTAGCTTCGATCCAATGTGAAAGATAATCTTTGTTAATTTCAGATAAAGGTTTTAAAAAACCACCCTCCCAATCTCGGTATTTTTTTTCAAGCAATGCAAGAGAATCAATTAGTGATTTCTCGCTTATTTTTTGAATAAAAGGGTCTATTGTTGATTGGGCATAAAAAGCCTGACTTTTATTATGATTAATTTTTTTAACTTCATTTATTATAAAATCAGTATCGTAGTCCTTTGAGTATTTTTTAATATCATGACTCGAAACAATAATTTTTTTATTTGAATAAAAATTAAAATTATCCAAAGTTATGAATTTATTTAAGTACATTTGATATAAAACATAATTTCTTCTTTCGAATGCTTTTTTATAGTTTTTATTTGGATCATAATTATTTGGACCTTTAGGCAAAGAGGCCAAATAAGCAAATTCATCTATAGTTAGATCATAAATTGATTTATTAAAATAATTACTTGAAGCTGTAGCAACTCCGTAAGATCTTCTTCCAAAATAAATTTCATTTAAATAGAGCTCCAATATGTACTCTTTTGAGTATTTATTTTCTATTCTAATCGAAAGTATAACTTCCTTAATTTTTCTAATGATTGTTTTTTCATTTGAAAGCAGAATATTTTTTACTAATTGCTGAGTAATAGTAGAGGCCCCCACATAACTATTAGATTCTTGAAATATGATATTTTTTATATTAACTATAGCTGCTCTAAGTATACCTCGGACATCATAACCCTGATGAGTGAAATAATTTTTATCTTCAGCTGATATTATGGCCTCAATCATCGTTTCAGGTATCTTTTTATAATCAAGGTAAAATCTATCTTTTGTTCCAACATGATAAAGAAGATCATAATTTGTGTCATAAATTTTAGTTATTTCATTTGGAAAATAATCAGATATATTCGAATCAGGTAAATCAGAATTAATATTCCACAAGCTGATTACTAAAATTGAGCTAAATAAGATGAAAGCTAAAAAAATGAGTTTAATTAATAGAAAAATTTTTTTCATAAAATGATAATAACAACAAATATAGTAACACACACAAAAGGATTTAATAAATGTCAAAAAGAATTTATATCGAAGGAACAACTAACTCTGAACTATCAATTATTGCCGCAGATGACCAAAATATAGAGTATTTTGATTTTGCAGCAAATGACTCTAAAAATAAGAAAAATAATATATATTTATGTACGGTATCAAGAGTTGAGCCTTCTCTTCAAGCCGCTTTTGTAGATTACGGAGAAGAAAAAAAAGCATTTTTACCATTTGATGAAATTCATCCAAGTTATTTTAAAATACCGACAAGTGATAAAGAAATAAAAAAAAATGAAACATCCCAAAACGAAGTTAATCCAATTGACGATGAAAAAATAAATAAGAAAAATTTTTTAGATTTTTATAGAAAATATAAAATACAGGATGTAATAAAAAAAGATCAAGTACTACTCATTCAGATAATTAAAGAAGAAAGAGGGAGTAAAGGTGCAGCCGTAAGTACTTTTGTCTCTTTGCCAGGTAGATTTTGTGTTTTGTTGCCAAATAATTCTGCAAGCGGTGGCGTATCCAAGAAAATCTCTAATCCTACAGACAGAAAAAGACTTAAATCAATACATGAAAAACTTAATTTACCTGATGGTATGTCGTTAATTATTAGAACAAATGCTATAAGTTCAGATTCCAATGATATCAATACAGATTTTGATTATTTAAAAAAATTATGGACTGAGGTAAGGTCTAATACTCTAAAATCTAAAGCACCAAAGTTAATATACGAATTAGATAGTCCGCTAATTAAAATTATTAGAGATGTTTATAATAAAACATATTCTGAAATATTGATTTCAGATTTACAAACATATAAAGAATTTAAAAAAATTGAAAAAAATTTTACAAGCAATAAAAAGTCAATAGTTAAGCATTATAAAGAAAAAGGGCCATTATTAGAAAGTCATGGCATCAAAAATCCTATAAATAGCTTAAGTCAAACAAATGTATATTTAAAATCAGGAAGTTATCTTGTTATAAATCCAACTGAAGCTTTAACTTCATTTGACATAAATTCAGGAAAATCGACATCACAAAAAAATATAGAAATAACTGCACTAAATACAAATTTAGAAGCTTGTGAAGAAATATATAATCAAGTAATTCTAAGAAATATAGCTGGATTAATAGTTATAGATTTTATTGATATGACTAGCTCTGGTAATAATTTTAAAGTTGAAAAGAAAATGAGGGGATTATTTCATAATGATAAATCTAGAGTCCAAATGAACAAAATAAGTCAATTTGGTTTAATGGAGATATCAAGACAGAGAATTGGCCATAGCGTGTATGAAATATTTTTTAATAAATGCACATGCTGTGACGGTAATGGCTACATGAAATCAAAAAATATAATTTTTCATGAAGTTCAATCAATGTGTAAAAATATTTCGATAATAGAAGGTATTAAAGAAATAGATTTAAAGATTGATATTGAGTTTTATAAAGAAAATGGAAAAGAACTAGAAAAAAGAATTTCAGCCATTTTACCAAAAAAAATTAAAGTAAATTTTAAAAAAGATGAAAAATTAAATTCAATTTTTGAATTTAGTAAAGATTTAACAGATAAAATAAATACAAACTTCAAAAGTAAAGTGATAATCTTACCAGATGATGACATACCGGAAAATGAAAAGAATTTTAGAAGAAAAATAAAGAAAAAAACCGTAGTTGAAAAAAGTACTGATACTAATACTAGTAATTAATTTTAATATATTAAATGCTAATGAAATAATAAGAGATCATGTCCTTGAATATTATTTAAAGGATAATGTATTTAATATTACTAATAAGAAGATAAATTTTAGACTAATTGATGATAGTAAAAGCAATGCTTTTGTAATTGATAATGATTACATATTTTTAACAAAAGGACTTTTCAATATAGTTAATGATAAAGAGGCTTTAATATCAATCATGCTACATGAGTATGGGCACATACAAAAAAATCATATATTTAAGAAGAAAAATCAAATTAAGAAATTGGATAAACTTAATAAATATACAAATATTTTTTCAGTATTAGCAGGTGTTTCACTAGGTAGTTCAGATATTTTTTTTGGAAGCTCTCTAACTTTAAATGAAGTCTTAATTCAAGGTTTATTACAAAATACAAGAGAATATGAAGAAGAAGCAGATAATGTGATGCTTCTATATATGAAAAAAAATAATATAAATAAAAATTCAACTATTGAATTTTTGAATTACTTAGAAAAAGAAAATTCAAATAAAGCTTATAGAAATAGTCATCCTTCTATAAAAAGTAGAATAAATAAATTAAAAAAGATGAATTATAAAATGAAAGAAAATGGACTGAATGATAAAGAGTTTGAATTTTTATTAGCCAAATATTATAAAAAATCAAATATACAAATATACAATAATTTCTTTTCTAGTATAGAGGAAGGTAAAATTTATAGTATAGAAAATGATGAAATGTCAATTGCATCAAAATATGAAATTTTTAAAAAAGGTATTGAAGTCGACAATATTGATTGGATATATGAGCAAAATATATCAAAATATAATAATTCTTTTATGAAATTAGAATACCTAAACTATATGATTAGCAATGATGAAATTTTGTCTATAATTAAAAAAAAAGATTTATATAAAAATAATTCTGAAGTAAGAGATGAGTTCTATTTTCATTTTATTATGGGTAAGGTGTATGATTATTTAAATAAAAAAAATAAAAGTAACTTTTATTTTTGTAATTTTTATAAAAAGATTTCGAATCAAAAATTAAAAAATTATTATTGTAATAAATATGATATTAGTAAAATTGGAACAATTGATTTAATTAACGAGATAAATGACAATATTAATTAGTAAAAATATTAAAAGCTTAATTGAAACTAAAAATATCCTTACTGGCAAAGATTTTAACAATACTCAAATACAACCTGCCTCTCTTGACTTAACTCTGAGCAATAAATGCTACAGAATTAAGGCTTCATTCATACCAAATACTAAAAAAGTTAATACATTAATAAGCTCTCTAGCTTTAGCTGAAATTGATCTAAATAAAGAAAATCTTTTAGAAAAAAATTGTATCTATTTATGCGAATTGAATGAAAGCTTAAACCTCATAAATAATATATCCGCAAAATCAAATCCTAAAAGCACAACTGGAAGGCTCGATATATTCACTAGATTAATTACAGACTATGGTAATGAATATGACATAGTTAAACCCGGCTATAAGGGAAAGTTATATTTAGAAATAATTCCACAATCATTTAGTATAATTGTTAAGAATGGTATTTCTCTTAATCAAATCAGATTTTATAAAAATCAAGAACAGGTAAAATCTTTTTTAAGATCTCAAAATATCTCAATATTTATAAAAAAAAATACAATTTGTGCTTATAAAGCAAAAAAAAATACTAGTGCAATAAATCTTAATAAAATTAACTATTATAAAATTTCAGATTTTTGGGAATCTATAATGCCTAATTCAAATAATATTATTATTGAAAAAGATGAATTTTACATATTAAGATCTTATGAAAATATTAAAATTAATAATTCGACAGCAGCTGAATTAGATCCATTTGGTGATAATTTTGGTAATTTCAGAGTTCATTACGCCGGATTCTTTGATCCGGGTTTTGGGGATAGTGAAAATGGCACCCCAGCCGTATTTGAATTACGTGCCTATGATACAGCATTTTTTGTCGAAGATAAGCAAATGGTTGCAAAATTAAACTATTATAATTTATTAGAAAAAACTAATAATTCGTATGGTAAAAAGATTAAATCTAATTATCATAATCAGAAATTAAAACTTGCCAAACAATTTAAAAATGAAAAATAAAATTTTAGTCATCAATGGTCCTAACTTAGATATTTTAGGAAAAAGAGAAATTGATATTTATGGAAATATTTCATTGGATGAGATAAATTTAAAGATGCAAAAATTATCAGATGATTCATCTTTTGATATTGAATTTTACCAATCGAATATCGAAGGTGAACTAATTGATAAAATTAATACTATGGACACCTCATATAAAGCATTAATAATAAATCCTGCCGCATACACCCATACATCCTTGGCTTTATTTGATTCGCTTAACAATTTAGATATTTTAAAAATTGAAGTTCACATATCAAACATATATAAAAGAGAAGAGTTTAGAAAAAAGTCTCTTACAGCAGGAGCCTGTGATTCTGTATTATCAGGATTTGGAGTAAGTGGCTATTTTCTTGCATTAGAATTTATAATAGGTAAAAAATGATTGATAAAAAATTCGAAGATAATATTAAGCAATTAATTAAAATTTTAAAAAAAGAAAAACTTTCTTCTATCAAGGTTTCTAATAATAAAGGCTCAATAGAAATATCAAATCTGAATAATTCTAATCGAATTGATAAAAATATTGATAATAATATTTTAGAAAAAAAATCACTTCCGACAGAAGCTGTTCAACAATCAAATATCGATATTGAATCAATAAATTCACCAATGGTAGGTGTTGTGTACTTAGCACCTAAACCCAATTCCGCTGTTTTTATTAAAAAAGGACAGAAAATCAAAAAAGGAGCTACAATTTGCTTAATTGAAGCTATGAAAACTTTTAATGAAATTAAATCTGATAAGGATGGAATAATATCTAATATTCTCGTTAAAAGTGGTGAGCCAGTAGAATTTGGGCAACCATTAATTGAATTAAAATAACTTGTTTAAGAAAATTCTTATAGCTAATAGAGGAGAAATTGCTGTTCGTATCATAAGAGCATGCAGAGAACTTGGAGTAAAAACTGTTGCAGTTCATTCGGATGTGGATTTTGATGCTATGCACGTTAAATTAGCTGATGAAAGTGTATGTATAGGGAAATCTAATGCTGCTTCAAGTTATTTAAATATTCCAAATATACTAAGTGCAGTAAATATAACTGGTGCTGATGCAGTGCATCCTGGATATGGTTTTTTAAGTGAGAGTGAAAAATTTGCAGAGATTTTAGAGAAATATGATGTCAAATTCATTGGCCCTAATTCTGATTCAATATTATCATTAGGCAATAAAAATAATGCTTTAAAATTAGCAAAAAAATACAATATTCCCATACTGGGATCTGGAGAAGATAGCACTATTAATAATGTAAAAGAAGCTAAAGATTTTGCTAAAAAATTTAAATTTCCCATTGTAATAAAAGCTTCATATGGTGGAGGCGGAAGAGGAATGAAGGTTTTTAATAGTTATGAAGAAATTGATAAGCATTTTAGTGGCTTAAAAATTGAAGCAAAAAATTATTTTGGCAATGACTCACTTTACGGTGAAAAGTTTTTATCAAATGCTAAACATATAGAATTTCAAATCGTAGCTGACCCAAAAAGAAAAATTATTAATATTATAGGTCAGAGAGATTGCTCAATTCAAAGAAAAAATCAAAAAATTATTGAGGAGATACCATCTGATTTTGTAAAAATAAAGAATATTGAAAACCTAACAAAAAGCATTGAGAATATGCTAAGAGAAACTAATTATGAAGGTCTAGGCACACTCGAGTTCTTATATCAAGATAATGAAGTTTTTTTTATTGAAATGAACACTAGATTACAGGTTGAACATCCAGTAACAGAAGAAGCGTTTAATTGTGACCTAGTAAAAAAACAAATAAGGATTGCATCTGGAGATAAGATTAGAACAGATGATATACAGTTATCTCATTCGATAGAGTGTCGGATAAATGCAGAGCACTCAAAAAATTTTACACCCAGTCCAGGAGTTGTAAGTTATATAAATATTCCAGGTGGTAGAGGAGTCAGAGTGGATACAGCAATTTACACCAATTATAGAGTCAGTCCTCATTATGATAGCCTAATATTAAAACTTATATGTAAGGCCCCAAAAAGAGAAGAGGCAATTAAAATAATGATTAGGGCTTTAAATGAATTGATTATAGAGGGAATAGATACCAATATAGAACTACATAAATGGATATTAAAACAGAAAAATTTTTTAGATGGATCTTACAGTACTGGTTGGCTAGAAAAAAATATTAATAAATTCTAACTACTCACAGCTTAATAAACTAATTTCATAAATCTTATCTGAATAAGTATTTAATTCCTCTGTTTTAGAAAAAAACCAACCTGTAAAATATTCTAAATTATTATCATAGATACTTATAAGAGCCATTTCGTCTTTATATTTTTCAAAATCATAATAGCCACATGCTAGAATTTTAAAGTTTAAAGATCTAAAGACTGAATTATTATCAATAACTAATTCATATTTAGTGGAAGAAGACTTGTCTAATATAATAACATTAGCGCGCTTAGAAGTATCTTCAGCATGAAGAAAAGTCGTTAAACTACTTGTTAAAAATAATATCGCTAATAATGTTTTCAAGAGAGATTGCATCTAAGGTATTAGTTGTAGTGTCTCCATTAATTAGAAATATATCTTTATTTCCTGGACTTATATTAATATATGAGCCACCTATTAATCCATCAGTAGCAATAGAAAATAAACTATCTTTCGGAATTTTATAAGTAAAATTAAAACTGATTTCAACACTAGCTATAAAATCTTCTGTATTTAAGTATAAATTTGAAACTTGACCTGAATTAACACCATTAATTCTAACATCATTACCGGCTTTCAAATTTCCTACATTATTAAACTCGGCAGTTATATTGTAATCAGATTGAGAATTTTGATTATCATTAAAGTTAAAATACATTTTATAAATAAGAAAAAATAATGATGTTAAAACAATCAAACCCAACACAAACTCAAAATTAAAATTTATTTTTTTCATATTTTCTTATTTTCTAAATATCTTGCTAGGTAGTCGATTGTATATGAATCAGAGGTATATAAAAAATTAATATCATCATTAAAATAATCGTCATAACCTGGCAAAATTGATAAATACTTCTTACCAAATATTCCATGAGTATTTATTTTTAAAATAGAATCTTTTGGAATTTTATATGAACTATCAACAGAACCCGTTACCAATACTTTATTATTAGAGAGTAAAGAAATATTTTTAATATTACCTACCTCAATTCCAGATATTAAAACCTTAGATTCAGTTGTCAAACCACCTACAAAGTTAAATGTCGCTTCAAATTTATTACCAAGGTTTTCATTTTTATTAGTAATAATATAAAGACTAATTATAGATATAAAGATTATTGAAATTGCAAAAATATTAATTGTTACACTGTCAACATGATCAAGCTCTTTTACTACTTTGGTTGCCAAGCAGTATACCCTTGTTGAGAATTAGTCTTATCACTGACTTTATGCTTAGCTACTCTTATTTTAACTATTTTTTTAGTTCTTTCTTCGTCTTTATCAAAAAAAGGCAATTCATTTGTAGTGTTATGGAGCCAGTTATGATAGTTCGTTGGAAGAGAATTCGGCCCAAAACCTTTTGAATAAATGACCCATCTTTTAGATAAATTCTTTTTGCTTACATAAAAAGAATTACCAAAGGTATCTTTTCCAATAATTTTTCCATTTAAAAATGAATATATTTTAAAACCTAATGACATATATATACAATATAATATTAATAATAAATTAAAAGTCCTTATGATAATACTTTGTTATTATGAGAATCATATCAATTACATTAGTTATTTGTTCACTAATATCACTAGATATAAATGCAAAAATAGCATCAGTTATAGGCAACCCAATAACTGGAGACGTATTTTTTGAAGTAAATAAAAATACTAAAAATTACCCTGCTTCACTTACGAAAATGATGACTCTATATATAATATTTGATTATTTAAAAGACGGTAAAATTTTGAAAAATGACTATGTTAAATTTAGCAATTATGCCGCGAGTCAATCTCCATCTAAACTTAATATACCAGTTGGCAGTTCTATTAAAGTAAGTGATTTAATTAATGGATTAATAATTAAATCGGGAAATGATGCTGCTGTTGCTATTGCAGAAAAAATATCAGGCTCAGAAAAAAAATTTGTTAAGTTAATGAATTCTTATGCAAAAATACTTGGTATGAATAATACAAATTTTGCTAATCCAAACGGTTTACCAGATAAATCGAATTTATCTTCAGCTTATGATATGTTTATATTAGGTTCAGCTCTTTATAATGATTTTCCTGAATTTCGAAAAAATTTTAATAAGACTAGCACTGTAATTAATGGCATTAAATATAAAACACATAATAAACTTGTTTCTAAATACAAATATTATAAAGGCCTGAAAACAGGATACATATATAAGTCAGGGTTTCAAATTGCACTTTTAGGTATTTTTAATGATAAGCCTTTGCTTGGAATTTATTTTGGAGGCAATTCAGCAAAAGAAAGAAATGATAAAATACATTTTCTCATGAAGAAAATAGCTAAAGATTTTTATAGTAATAAAAAAAAAGAAAAAACTAATAATGAAATTAAAAAAATTGATATAAATACAGTTTCTAAAATAGATTATACAATTCAGACATCTTCTTTTAAAGATATTAAAAAAAGTAAATTGTTTATTTTATCTTTATTGAAAGATAAAAATTTAGATGAAATTAGGTTTTTAATGCATAATATTGAAAAAAAAGGAAATTACTTTGTAACTATCACTGAGCCTCTTATAAAAAATGATGCTGAAAAAATCTGCATTTTAATAAAAAAAAACAAACTAGATTGTTTCGTAAAAAGAATTTAATTCTTTCAAGTCAAGATTAAAGTCTGAAAGGAATTTATGAATTTCTTGTAATTTACCTTTAAAATTTATATTTTTTTTACACTCTAATCTAAAAACAAGACAGTTTTGAGTGTTAGAAGCTCTAATAAGGTACCAGTAGTCATTTGCTTCAACTCTAATACCGTCCAAATCATTAAGTTTTAAATCTTTAGTATTTTCTTTAATTTTTTTAACTATTTTATCTATATTTTGGAATTTAATATTCTCGTCACAGTACAATTTTAGTTCGGGAGTAGAAGAATAAATCAAATAATCACTTACAATATTGTTGAGTGACTCATTTTGATTACTTAGATATTCCATAAACTTTAATGAAGCGAATATCGCATCATCAAAACCATAATAGTTATGATTAAAGAAAATATGGCCACTCATTTCTCCGGCAATATGAGCATTTGTTTCTTTAATTTTATTTTTAATAAGAGAGTGTCCAGTTTTAGACATTATTACATTTATATTTTTAGATCTCAGATCTTCAAAAATCAATTGGCTGCATTTAACATCTGCAACGACGGTTAAATCTTTAATTTTAATAGACATGAATTTTGAAATAAGGAGAAGAATTATATCTGAATAAACAAAATTACCCTTGTTATCAATAACACCGAGTCTATCTCCATCACCATCAAAAGATATTCCAAGATCGTAACCTTTCTCTATTACTAAATCACTAATTTGAATATTATTTTTTAACACTGTTGGATCAGGATGATGATTAGGGAAATTACCGTCTACAGTTGAATTAATAATTAAATGATTACCTGGAACTTTTTTTATAAGTCGGTGAAACATAGATCCAATTACGCCATTACCAATATCCCAGACAATCTTTAAATCTTTTATTATATTTACTCTAGTTAAAATTTCATCGATATAAGTATCTAAAATATCCACATATGTAATTAAACCTTTGGTATTAGATTCATTATGTATTTCAATATTATTTAAATCCTTAATCTGTTTTCCGTAAAAAGAATCATCGTTTATGATAATTTTAAAACCATTATACTCCTGTGGATTATGTGATCCAGTTATCATGATTGAATTTGAAATATTTAATTTTTTAGTTGCGAAGTAACAAATTGGTGTCGGTACCAAAGATATATCTGAAACGTCAATTCCCATTTTAATAATAGAGCCAATTAGTAAATTTTTAATTTCTAAAGATGAATCCCTTCCATCATGACCAATAATAATATTGGTCATATTGTTATTAATCAGCAATGAAGCCAATGACCTACCAATCAGATCAATATCTTTAATTGTTAATGAGGAACCATATATTCCTCTGATATCGTACTCTCTTAAAATCTCATTATTAATCATTTTGAAGTAATGGAATAATACTTAAATCCAATTTTTGGAATTTCCTTGTTGGATGAATAAATATTTCTTAAGTCATAAATTATATTTGAATTCATTTCTTTATATAAATTTTCAAAATTTATAGATCTGTATATATTCCACTCAGTAGCTATAATAACCATTTCTTGCTTTTGAAAAGATTTTTCTAAATCAGTATAGTAATTCACTTTTAACTTTTCTTTTTTACAGTTTGGGATAGCTACAGGATCATGAGCGCTTATGATTAAATTTTTATTTTTTTTAATTAAATAATTTATAATAAAAATTGATGAAGATTCTCTTATATCATCTGTTTCTGGCTTAAAAGAAAGTCCTAAAAATAAAATTTTATTTACCTTATTGGCTCTAATGACCTTTAATATATCTTTAGATAAATCTTCTTTAATCTTATTATTTGTTTTAATTACCGTATCGACAATATTGAATCTAATTTTTTTATCCTTGAATATTTTAGACATAGCTAAAGTATCCTTAGGAAAACAAGAGCCTCCGTAACCAGGTCCCGAATGAAGAAATTTTGGACCTATTCTTTTATCTAAGCCCATAGCTCTTGAAACATCATTGATATTAGTTCCTGTTTTTTTACAAAATCTAGCAATTTCATTAATAAATGTAATTTTAGTTGCAAGAAAAGAATTAGAAGCATATTTAATAAGCTCCGAAGTTTCCGTATCAGTATTAACCATGGGTACTTGGCGTATATTTAGAGGGCTATAGAGCTTATTAAGTAATTTCTTTGAATGTTGATCATTTGTGCCAATTACCACTCTGTCAGGCCTTAAAAAGTCATTTATAGCTGAGCCTTCTCTTAAAAATTCAGGATTAGAAGCTACGCACACTAAGTCTTCTTTATTTAATTTTTTAATTAGCTCTTTAATCTTTTTAGCAGTTCCAACTGGAACGGTCGATTTAGTAACTAGAACAATTTTTTTTTTAAGATTTAAACAAATCTCTTCAACAGCCCTGAATATAAATTTTAAATCTGCATGACCATCACCTCTTCTAGAAGGAGTTCCTACAGCCAAAAATACACAATCAGATTTATTTAAATATTTATTTAAATTTGTATCAAAATTTAAATTTTTATTATTTAAATTTTTATTTACCAATTCATTTAAGCCAGGCTCATAAATTGGAATAATTCCTTTTTTAAGATTTTTAATTTTATTACTGTCGTGATCGACACAGGTTACTTTATAGCCGAATTCAGAGAAACACGTTCCTGAAACCAGTCCAACATATCCTGTTCCTATTATTAAAATATTCATTAGAAATTAATAATATATGTTGCTATAGATAGAAAGGATAAAAATCCAAATACATCAGTAAAAGTAGTTAAAATTATTCCTGAAGCGAGAGCTGGATCAATTTTTAATTTATTCATTGTAATAGGAATTAAAATACCAAATAAGCAAGCAAAACCTAGGTTTATAAGTATCGATACTCCCACTGCAAAAGCTAACATTAAATTATCAAACCAAAAAAATGCTATAAGGCCCATTATTATGGAAAGTAGAAATCCATTAATAGAGCCAATTAAAAACTCTTTAAAGATTAGATTAATATACTTAGATCCGACTAAGTCTTTTGTTGCTATTGCTCTAACATAAATAGTCATGGCTTGTGTGCCTGCATTCCCACCCATAGATGCAACAATTGGCATTAATACTGCAATTGCAATCATCTGTTGAAGCTGAATAGCATATATATCGATTACAAGAGAAGCTAAAATAGCAGTAATTAAATTTAGACCCAACCAAACGAAACGAGTTGAAGCTGAAGAAAATGCACTTTTATAAAAATCGTTAACAAATAAGCCTCCTAATTTTTGGATATCATCAGAGTCTTCCTCGTAAACAATATCAACTACATCATCAACAGTTATAATTCCAATAATTCTATCTTTGTCATCTACGACAGGCGTCGAGACAAGACCGTATTTTCTAAAAACAAAAGAAACATCATCGAAGCTAGAACTAGCAGAAATTTTATGAATATTCTTTATATAAATATCAGCTAATTTTTTTGTTCTTTTAGATCTTAATATTCTTCCTGATGGGATATATCCAATAGGAATATCATTATCATCACAAATAAATATATTATAAAAATCCTTAGGACCTGTTCGTGATTTTCTTAAATAATCTATTAAATCCCCAACATTTAAATCAATACTAACAGCTAGGAATTCACTATTCATAATTCTTCCAGCAGATTCCTCGGGGTATGAAAGGCTATCTTGTATAATATTTCTTTGATCTGATCCAAGTTTAGATAAAATAGAAATTAAATCTTTTTTATCAAAATCAGCAAGAATCTCGACAGCATCATCAACATCTAAAGTTTTAATAAAATTAATAAGTTTAGATTTAGGAATAAAACTTAAAATTTCTTCCCTATTATCATCTCTGAAATAGGCTATAAAATCTGGCTGGAGTTTATTAACATGATTTCTTAGAAAAAATAGCTGGTGTTCTTTACTAAGATTTTCAATAGCACTAGCTTGATCTGCAGGGTGTTTTTTTTGTATTTTCCCTATAAACTCATTGCTATTAAATGTATTTTTCATTGTATTTCATAAACCTAAAAATTGGTGCGGACGAGAAGACTCGAACTTCCACAGGATTAAATCCCACAGCGACCTCAACGCTGCACGTCTACCAATTCCGCCACGTCCGCTTGTTCAATAGGTAAATTATCGAATGGTATTAATAAAACAACTAAAAGGTTATCAGGATTATCTTTCCACCATAAAGGCAATGGAAGAAAATGTCGAAAAAATCAAAAATAGTAATGATAAAACAGAATATATCTGGATTTTAGAACATTATGAAGTCTTTACAGCTGGGAGTTCAAGCTATACAAAAAATCCAGAATTTATAAAAAAAATACCTGTATTTACTACAAATAGAGGTGGTCAGTGGACTTATCATGGGCCTGGACAGTTAGTTATTTATTTTATGATAAATATAAAAAAAAGAAAAATTGGATTAATTGAATTTATTAATAAACTAGAAATATTACTTATAAAAAGTTTCGAAAAACAAGGGGTTAAGTTATATCAAAAAAAAGAAAAAAATAGAGGTTTGTGGATAAAAACTAATCAAGGAATGAAAAAAGTTATATTTATTGGATTAAGATATAGTGGAGGAGTTATTTTTCATGGAGTATCAATAAACTTTGAACCAGATTTAGAAAATTTTAGACTTATTACTCCTTGTGGTTTAAGCACTTTAGAAATAAGTTCTTTTGAAGAGCAAGATGAAAATATTTCTTACAGTAATACTGTAAAGGAAATTAAAAATCAAATAACTTTAACATTTCAGAATACTTTAATTTAAAACTATAGAATTTATTTTTATAATAAAATTTAATAGAATAAGCACAAAGTCCCAAATTACCATTAATAGTCCTTCTATTAAATTTAATATCATTGGTAATGGGATTATTATTTAAAGAAAATTGAAGTCTTATTTGATGCTTTCTTCCAGTTAAAAGAGAAACAAGATAAATAAAATTAGAATTCTTATTTTCTATAAATCTATATCTTAATCTCATTAACTGGTTATCATTATTTGTATTAACAAGGAAATCATTATTTTTTATAAATTTATTATCCGTGATAGCTAGATAATATTTATAAATTTTTTTATCAAGAAATAATTTAGAAATACCTGCAGCTGAAAACCTATCTTTAGTTAAGATTATAAGTCCACTAGTGTCTTTGTCTATCCTATGAACTATATAGAGTTTTATTTCTAAAACTGACTCATAGATGTCTTTTAAAGAAACTTTAACCTTAGTCCCTCCTTGAACAGCTAAATTTGTAGGTTTATTAATTACTATAAAATCAGAATTTTCATAAACAATTAAATCAATATAATTTTTTTTTTCTTTATCTGACATTACAGTCGGTTTTGAAATTAAAGGTAATTCTTTTTGAATATTAAAACTATAGAAAATATCGATAACATCATTAGCTTTAATATTATTTGAAGACTTACATTTTTGACTATTCAGTAATATTTTTTTTTTTCTTATTAGTCTTTGAATGAGAGACATGGGTTTATTATCAAGATACTTAACAAGAAACTTGTCAATTCTAGAATAACTATCTTCAACTATGATTTTCAATTTTTATTAAAAAAATAAAAACCAATTATAAAGAATAAAAAGGATACGAATATGTTAGAAAAGAAAAATAAAAATGATTTAAAATATAAATGATTTGATATTAAATTAAAGAACTCGATATTAAATGATGAAAGTGTTGTGAAGCTACCTAAAAAACCAACATAAATTAATAAATATGAATTACCTGAAAATTTGTTTAAAAAAATTCCAGCAATTAAGGAGCCAATAATATTTACTACTATTGTAGATATTGGGAGACCTATGAAAGTATATTGAAAAATATTTATTAAGTATCTTAATGATACTCCCAATATAGCCCCTGCAATAAGAGCTAAATAAGAAGCAATTGAAATCAAATTATTTTGTAAATTGAATTATACTAGTATGTGCAAAATCGCCAATTCGGTTACCTTTTTTAATTATTCTTGTGTAGCCGCCATTAGTTTCTAAGAATTTTTTTGAAATATCTGAAAAAAGCTTACTTGTAGCTTCTTGATTATTAAATAATGTAGATAAAACAATTCTTCTATTTGCCAAAGTATCTTTTCTTGCTCTTGTGACTAATTTCTCTACAAATGGCCTAAGTTCTTTAGCTTTTTCTGTAGTTGTGGTAATGGTTTCATGCTTAATTAAACTTATAGTTAGATTTCTAAGTAGTGCTAATCTATGAGAAGAGGTTCTATTAAGTTTTCTTTGTTTTAATCCGTGTTTCATAATTATACTTTAAAAGGATCCTCGTATCTTTTTGATAATTCGTCAATGTTTTCAGGAGGCCATCCTGGTAGGTCCATTCCCATAGCTAATCCCATTGAGACTAAAACTTCTTTTATTTCATCAAGTGATTTTCTACCAAAATTTGGTGTTCTTAGCATTTCGCCTTCTGTCTTTTGAACTAAATCACCTATGTAAAAAATATTATCGTTTTTAAGGCAATTTGCAGATCTAACAGATAACTCTAATTCATCTACCTTTTTTAATAAATTTTTATTAAATTGTGGTTCTTTTGATGATTGAATTTGCTTTCTTTCCTCTTCGGAAGGTTCTTCAAAATTTATAAATGGCTTTAATTGATCTTGTAGAATTCTAGCCGCTAGTGCTGCAGCTTCATCAGGAGTAACCGTTCCATTAGTTTCAATATCTAGAATTAGTTTATCAAATTCTGTATCTTGGCCAATTCTTGAGTTTTCTACTTTAAAAGAAACTCTTTTTACTGGACTGAAAGTACTATCTAAAATTATTTCACCAACACTTTTAGTATCTTCAATTTTATTTTTTTCAGCAGCTATGTAACCTTTATTAACATCTAAGAATATTTCTAAATTTACTTCACGGTTACTATCTAAATTCATTATAACAACATCTTTGTCTACAATTTCAACTTCAGAGTTTTCTTCAAAATCAGATGAAAGAACTTCTTTTGGTCCCTTAACATTTAAAGATAGTTTTTGTGTACTATGACTCTTTGAATTAAATGTAACATTTTTTAAGTTCATAATAATATCAGTAACGTCTTCTCTAACTCCTTCAATGGTTGAAAACTCATGAAGAACACCATTAATTTTAATTGATGTCATAGCAGTGCCTTGTAGTGAAGATAATAAGACTCTTCTTAAAGCATTACCTAATGTTGTTCCAAATCCTTTTTCTAAAGGCTCAATTATAACCGTGCCGAATTTTTTATTCTCACTAATTTTGTATTCTACTTTGTTAGGCTTAACTAACGAAATCCAATTATTCTCAATCACAACATATCTCCTTAATAAAAATTATTTAAACTCTTCTTTTTTTCTTAGCTCTACACCCATTATGGGGTAATGGCGTAACATCTCTAATATTCGAAATTGAAAAACCAATATTCTGTAATGCCCTTAATGCAGATTCTCTGCCTGATCCTGGTCCCTTCATTAGAACATCTAATTTTCTTAAACCTAAATCATAAGCTTTTTTTCCAGCTGTATCAGTGGCTATTTGAGCCGCATAAGGTGTCGATTTTTTTGAACCCCTAAACCCCATTGATCCACTGGAAGACCAAGATACTGCATTCCCATTTGTATCCGCAATTGTAACTATAGTGTTATTAAAAGAACTTTTGATATGAACTATACCATTGGGACTATAATCTTTTTTTTGTTTTTTTTTTGTATCGTTATTTTTTTTTTCAGTTTTTGCCATTGTTATTTAGTTACTTTCTTTTTACCGGCTATAGCAACTGCTTTGCCTTTTCTTGTTCTTGCATTTGTGTGGGTTCTTTGCCCTCTAGTAGGGAGTTGTTTTCTATGTCTAAGCCCTCTGTAGCAACCTAAATCTTTTAATCTTTTGATATTTTGAGAAACATTTCGTCTTAAATCACCTTCAACCGTATAACTATCTTCGATTAGTTTTCTAATTTTAGAAATTTCATCTTCGCTGCAATCTTTAATTCTTGTGCTGAAATTTAAACCTGTTGCAGAACAAATATCAGCTGCAAATTTTGGACCAATTCCATGGATATAAGTAAGGGAAATTATCGCCCTCTTATTTGTAGGTATATTTACGCCTGCTATTCGTGCCAATTTAGTTCTCCTGAGGTGGTGAAACTATAAAAAAAAATATCTTTAGTCAACATAAATTACTCTATAATTTTCCTAAAAAGCCTTTAATTTCAATATTAATTGCTTCCAGTGTATTATTTGCCTGAATATTTTTTAAATTAAAGTTATTTACTAGATAATCTAGTATTTCAGAATAGGTTTCTTGATATATCTCGAACCTTTTATCAAATAAATTATCATCTTTTCTTGATTCAATTTTTGATCTTTGTTTAATTCTTTCTTTCAAAACCTCACGTTCAACTTGGAAATTAACGATTAAAGGTTTTTTATCATAAAGAATTTTTTTTAAGAAATGAGCCTGTTTTAAGCTTCTAGGGTATCCATCGATTAATATTTCTTCTCCATCTAGACTATTAATTTTATCTTCTAATATACTATTTACAATAGTATCATCAATCAATTCACCATTATCCATTTTATCTTTAATTTGATTACCGAAAACACTTCCATCAGAGGATTTTTGCGTTAATAAACTGCTCACTGTCAGTATAGTCAAGTTAGGGAAATTTTCCTTGAGTAGATGAGCTTGAGTTCCTTTTCCGGAACCGGGTGCTCCAATAAAAACTATAACCATTTACTTTTGTATACTTTATTTTTACTTAATGCTTTTTCATATTGTGATGAAAATAATTGAGTTTGTACTTGTGAAAAGAAATCCATTGCCACTACAACAACAATTAAAAGGCTTGTACCTCCTAAATAAAAAGGTACTGATAATTTAGCTATCAAAAACTCTGGTATAAGAGCTATTAATCCTAAGTATATTGCTCCAACAAAAGTGAGTCTGTAGACAACATGCTCAAGATATTTTTCTGTTTGCTCTCCTGGCCTATAACCAAGTAGAAAGCCCCCGTAGTTTCTTAAGTTATCCGCCTGTTCTTTAGGATTAAAAACAACGCCTGTATAGAAGAAAGCAAAAAAAACAATTAATGAAAAGAATGCAATCATATAAAGCGGTTTACCGTGACCTAAATAAAAACTAATAGCGGAAAGTATTCCACCAGTATCTGTAGAAAAATTAGATATAGTGTTAGGAAATAAAAGTAAAGATGATGCGAAAATAGCTGGTATGACACCAGAAATATTTACTTTGAGAGGTAAAAAAGAAGACTGACCTCCGAATACTTTATTTCCAACTTGTCTTTTTGGATATTGCACAAGCAATCTTCTTTGAGCTCTTTCAACAAAACAGATTACAAGTACTAGTGTCATCATTAAAGCTATTATAATTACTATGGCTATTGCCGATAAGGCACCAGTCCTACCTAATTCAAATGTGTTATAAATAGCAAAAGGAAGATTTGCAACTATACCAGCGAAAATTATTATTGAAATACCACTACCAAATCCATTTTCAGTTATTTGCTCCCCCAACCACATAAGAAAAACTGTGCCTGCTGTCATTGTAATTACAGATGAGATTTGAAAAAATAAAATACTACCAAGGGTTGGATCAACAGTGTCTGATATATTTAAAATTCCATTAGATATTCCATAACTTTGGAAGATTGCTAGCACTATAGTTAAGTACCTTGTGTATTGTTGTATTTTTTTTCTACCAATTGTACCTTGCTGCTTTAAAGCTTTTAAGCCATCAAAAGACGATTGCATTAATTGCATTATAATAGATGCTGAAATATAGGGCATTACGCCAAGAGTAAATATTGACATTCTCATTAATGCTCCTCCGGAAAACATATCGAAAATACCTAAAATACCATCCCTGTGTTGACTAAATATTTGCTCAAGAACGGCAGAATTGATACCTGGAATTGGAATATAGGTACCTAGTCTATATGTGATTAATGCAAATAAAACGAAACTAAGTTTTTTAAAAATACCAGAGGTTTTTATAGCTTCGTTATAATCTATGTTTGGTACTTTAGTATTCATCAGATGAAATTACAAAAATTATAAAATAGAACCGCCCAAGGATTCAATTCTTTTCTTTGCTCCTTCAGTAAATTTAAAATCTTTAAATTGTAATTTTTTCTTAAATGACATGGAATCAATAATTTTTATAGTTTTTTTAAGATCTTTTTTCTTGAGGAAACCTTTAGTGACGAGAAAATCATGATTTATTATAGAGTCATCATCAACTGAATTAAAATTATTTAAAGGTATAGTCATGGATGTTGGATTTAATTTCTTAAAGGAGGTAAAACCTCTCTTAGGAGTTGCTCTATATATAGGCATTTGACCACCTTCGAAATTTCTAATAGCTACACCGGATCTAGAGCCTTGACCTTTATGGCCTCTTCCAGCGGTCTTACCCAATCCTGAACCACCGCCTCTAGCTCTTCTTTTTTTATTAACAGATCTTTGTTTTATTAATTTATTAAGCATTAGTTTTCTCTTTTGTTTATAACGTTATTAATTTCAATACCTCTTCGTGCAGAAACAGATTTTGGAGTATTGATCATCTGTAATGCTTTCATTGTAGATTTAACAATATTATGAGGATTTTTTGTTCCAATAGCCTTAGAAACAATATCGGATATCCCTAATGATTCAAAAATAGCTCTTGATGGACCACCAGATATAATTCCCGTACCCTTGGAAGCGCTTCTAAGAATTACAGTACTAGCTGAGAACTTAGCCTTTATATCATGATGGATAGTTCTTCCATCTCTCAAAGGTATTCTAACCCATGTTTTTTTTGCTTCTTCAGAAGCCTTTCTAATAGCTTCAGGAACTTCTTTAGCTTTACCAGAACCAAAACCAACTCTACCTTGACCATCCCCACTTACAACAAGTGCAGCAAATCCGAATCTTCTACCGCCTTTAACAACTTTAGAGACTCTTCTAATTTCAATTAATTTTTCTATTGTGTCGTTATCACTTTTTTCCATTAAAATTTTAAACCCTTTTCTCTAGCTGCATCAGCCAAACTTTTTAATCTACCGTGGTATCTATATGGACCTTTATCAAATTTAACTTCCTGAACGCCTATTTCTAAAGCTAATTCAGCAATTTTTAATCCTACGACTTTAGCAATATCAATTTTTTTTTGATTATCATCTTTTTTAATTTTCATAGATGAATAAGAACACAAAGTGACATCATTTTTAATAGAAGTTATTGAAGCATAAATGTGTTTAGATGACCTAAAAACATGAAGTCTGTGCTTCTGTATATGATTAAGTTTTTTTCTTACTCTTATTTTTCTTCTGTCTATTGTAGATAAATTTTTAACCATAATTATTTTTTCTTACCTTCTTTTCTATATATTTTTTCGCCTGCATAACGAACTCCTTTTCCCTTATAAGGTTCAGGTTTACGGTAACTTTTAATTTCAGCTGCTACTTGACCAACCAACTGTTTACTTGAACCTGATACAGAAACATTAATATTTTTTTCAACCTTAATGACTATGTTTACAGGAATTTTAAAATTAATATCATGACTATAGCCTAATGACAAAATAAGTTCACTACCACTAACGCTAGCCTTATAACCTGTACCAACTAATTCTAATTTTTTTTCAAAGCCTTTTGAATTTCCAATAATTTCATTTTTAATATTTGCATAAATAGTTCCTAGCAAAGCTTTATCATCACTTGTTAACATAATCTTATTTTCATCAATGTTAACATTAATGCTTTTTGGAATTTCTGTAATAGATTTCCCCAGCTTACCTTCAACATTTAATAGATTGTCGACGATAGTCACTTTAACTTCATCATTTATTATAATTGGATTTTTTGCTAAACGGGACATAATTAAAATACAGAGATTAAGACTTCTCCTCCCAATTTTTGATTTCTAGCATCATTATCAGTCATAACACCCTTTGATGTTGAAACAATAGTAGCGCCTAAACCGCCAATAGTTTTTGGTAGTTCAGCCGATGAACTATAAACTCTACATCCTTGCTTTGAAATCTTTTGTATTTTTTGAATCAATGGTTTTCCATTATAATACTTAAGTTTAATCAAAATATTTTTTTTAATTTCACCTTGCTTTTTATAATCTTCAATAAAGCCTTCTTTTTTAAGAACTTCACATACTCTTAAATTTAAATTTGAATAGATGGATTCAACTTCAACTTTTTGAGCTTTTTGTCCATTTCTGATTCTTGTAATCATATCTGCTAAAGTATCACTCATGTTACCAACTTGCCTTTGTTAAACCTGGTATTTGACCTTTACCAGCCAAATCACGTATTGCAATTCTAGATAATCCAAATTTACTATAAACACCTCTTGGACGACCAGATAAGAAGCATCTATTTCTAAATCTTATTTTACTTGAGTTTCTAGGCAAACTATCAATTTTAATTTGTAGTTTAATCCTATCTTCAAAAGGTAAATCTTTATTTTTAATAGATTTTTTTAACATAAGTCTTTTGTCTCTTAATCTATCGATAAGAGTTTTCCTATTTTGATTTTTCTGTATTGAGCTTTGTTTTGCCATAATTAATTATAAAAAGGGAAATTCATTAGTTTTAATAACTCATACCCTTCCTTATCATCCTTTGCTGATGTAGCTATAGTGATATCAAATCCGAATAAGTTTTCTACATTTTCAACACTTATTTCAGGGAAAATAATGTGATCTCTGATACCAATTGTTATATTTCCAGTTCCATCGAAAGACTTTCTAGAAAATCCTCTAAAGTCTTTAATTCTAGGCATAGCTATATTAACTAATCTATCGTAGAACTCTTTCATAATTTCTTTTCTTAAAGTAACAGTCAGACCAACAGGCATACCCTCCCTGATTTTAAATGAAGCAATAGCTTTTTTTGCATACTTAATTACCGGTAATTGTCCTGATAATAAAGACATGTCTTTTTTGATCTTCTCAATCGCTTTATTGTCTTCTTTTTGCTTACCAATGCCCGCGTTAATTATTATTTTATTAATTTTAGGTAATGCTAAATGGTGTTTTATTTCTAAATTTTTAGATAATTGGTCATTAATATTAAAAATTTCTTGAACGTTGCTCATTTGTTAAAAGTTTTCTCCATTTATTTTTAAAATTCTAATCTTTTTTCCGTCTTCTTTTTTATATCCAATTTTACTACCTTTTTTTGATTTTGAATCATAGGCAAGAATATTGGATACATGTAATGGCATACTTTTATCTACAATGCCACCTTTTGAATCCTGTGAAGCTTTTTCATGTTTTTTTGAGACATTAATACCGTTAATAATGACTTTATCAATATTATTAAGGATTTTTGAAATTTTACCTACTTTACCTTTATCTTTTCCTGTTTTGACAATCACTTCGTCACCTTTTTTATATTTTGTTATCATATTAAAGTACCTCAGGGGCTAAACTAACTATCTTCATCATATTTTTTTTTCTAAGTTCTCTAGTTACAGGGCCAAAAATTCTAGTGCCAATGGGTTCATTTTGCTTATCTAAGAGAACAGCAGAATTAGAATCAAACTTAATAGATGTACCATCACCTCTAATCAAAGGTTTTTTAGTTCTTACAATGATAGCTCTCTGAACTTCACCTTTTTTTACTTTTGATCTTGGTATAGCATCTTTAATAGAGACAATAATTATATCTCCAATTCTAGCGTATCGCCTCTTAGATCCGCCTATTACTTTTATGCATTGGATTAATTTTGCACCTGAATTATCTGCAACGAGTAATTGTGATTCTGTTTGAATCATTTAACTATGACCTCCCAATTTTTTTTCTTTGAGATTGGTTTTGATTCTTTAATTTTAACATGATCTCCAATAATAAATTTATTACTCTCATCATGAGCTAAGTATTTTTTAGAAACTCTAATAATTTTTTTATAAATAGGATGGGTTGTCTGTCTGGTAACAAGTACAGAAATTGTCTTATCGCCTGACTTTTTTACTACTTTGCCGGATAAAATTCTTTTAGGCATTTTTAACACTCTTTTCGTTTGTCATAAAAACAGCAATTTTTTTTCTTATTTTTTTGAATTGTGAAGTATCAGTGAGTTGTCCACTTTTTTTCATAACCCTAAGATTAAAAATTTCTTTCTTTAAATCATTAATTTCTTTGTTAGATTTCATTTAATAACTGTCCAATGCTATAAAACTAGTTTTTACTGGAAGTTTAGCTGATGCTAGTGCGAAAGCTTTTTTTGCTAATTCTCTATCCACACCATCAACTTCAAACATTATAGTTCCTGGCTTAACTCTACAAACCCATCTATCGATATTACCTTTTCCTTTACCCATTCTTACTTCAGCTGGCTTACCAGTAACTGGCACATCAGGAAAAATCATTATCCATAATCTGCCTGCTCTTTTTAGATGCCTTGTTATTGCTCTTCTTGAGGCTTCAATTTGCCTTGATGAAATTCTCTCCGGTTGCATTGACTTTAAGCCAAAAACACCAAAAGTTAATTCATGGTTACCCTTAGCGTGGCCATGAATTCTTCCTTTGAATTGTTTTTTATGTTTTGTATTTTTTGGAAGTAGCATAACTATATGTCTTTCTTTTCTTGTTTTTCTTCTTTGATATTCGTTTTGATTTCACCCTTAAAGAGCCATACCTTAATACCAATGATACCATAAGTAGTAAGAGCACGCGCGGTTGCATAATCTATATCAGCTCTTAATGTATGTAAAGGAACACTTCCATCTGAAAATTTTTCAGTTCTAGCGATTTCAGCACCACCTAATCTCCCAGCACAAACAATTTTAACACCTTTTGCGCCCATTTTAGCTGCAGTTTGACCAGATCTCTTCATAGCTTTTCTAAATGCAATTCTTTTTTCAAGCTGTTTTGCAATAGAATCAGCTAAAAGAACAGCATCAATTTCAGGTTTTTTAATTTCTTTAATATCTAAAGATATTTTCTTTTTTGATAATTTAGTTAAGCTATTTTTTAATTTTTCAATATCAACGCCTTTTTTACCGATGAGAATTCCAGGCTTTGAAGTATGAATGATTATTTTTAAATTATCAGCGGCCCTTTCAATATTAACAAGACTGATACCGGCTGTTGAATGATTTTTTTCTATATAAGCCCTAATAACTGTATCTTCCTTTAGCAGGCTTGCATAATTTTTTTTATCAAACCAAGTAGACTGCCAATACTTGTTAATTCCCATTCTTAATGAAATAGGATTTATTTTTTGTCCCATTATAAAGACTCCTCTAAAATAACAGTTAAACGTGAATATGGTTTAATAATTTGGTGTGCCCTACCTTTACTTTGAGGATTGAATCTTTTAAGTCTAATACTTTTACCAACGTAGACTTCCTTGACTACCAATTTATCTATATCTAAATTATTATTATTTTCAGCATTGGCTATAGCAGAATTAACTGTCTTTAATATTTCCTTACTGACCCTCTTTTGAGAAAACTTTAAAATATTAATTGCAGCAGCAATTTTTTTCTTTCTGATATCCTTAACGATAAGATTTACTTTTTGGGTACTTGATCTTATCATCTTATTAATAGCTTTAACTTCTTTGTTTTCCATATTTATTTTTTAACAGCTTTCTTATTTCCAGAATGACCTTTAAAGACTCTAGTAGGTGAAAATTCACCCAGTTTATGGCCAACCATATCTTCTGATATATATACAGGTATAAAAATCTTACCATTATAAACAGCAACGGTAACTCCAACAAAATCAGGGATGATTGTTGACCTTCTAGACCAAGTTTTGATTTGTCCTTTAGACTCTGTTTCTTTTGCTTTTTTAATTTTCTTATAAAGAGTAATATCGAAATAAGGACCTTTCCAAACTGATCTAGCCATTATTTTTTACCTCCTTTAGTAATAATAAATCTTGATGTTCGTTTATTTGTTCTTGTTTTTTTACCCTTAGTTTTCAATCCCCAAGGTGTTGTTGGATGTCTACCGCCAGAAGTTCTTCCTTCACCTCCACCATGAGGATGATCAACGGGATTCATTGCGACTCCTCTTACAGTAGGCTTAATACCCAAGTGTCTTTTAATTCCAGCTTTACCAATTTTTTTATTTTTATTATCTGAATTAGAAACTACTCCAATAGTAGCCATACATTCTCCACTAATTAGTCTAGTTTCACGAGAAACAAGTTTAACTATTATATAATTTTCATTTGTACCTAAAACTTGAGCATGAGTACCTGCAGATCTACATAGCTTAGCTCCAGCACCAGGCTTAAGTTCTATATTATGAACAGAAGTTCCAGCTGGAATATTTTTTAATTTCATAGCGTTACCAATTTTAATTTCAGTTTTTTCAGAGGAAGTAATTGTATCGCCAGCTTTAATATCGTTAGGGGCAATAATATATTCTTTAGGTTTATCTGAGTAAGAAACTAAAGCTATGAAAGCAGTTCTATTGGGGTCATATTCAAGTCTTTCAATTGTACCAACACTATCAAGTGTGTTTCTTTTAAAATTTATAATTCTATATTTTTTTTTAGCGCCACCAGATCTATGTCTAATAGTTATTTTTCCAGTATTATTTCTTCCAGAACTAGGTTGTTGAGATATTGTTAAAGATTTTTCAGATCTGCCGGAGAAAAGTGAAGTTTTATCAACCTTTACAGTTTTTCTTAAAGATGGAGTTGTAGGTTTATATGAAATAAGACTCATTATTTAACTGCTGCCCCCATATCAATTGTATTACCTTTTTTAAGGGTAACAGTAATTCTCTTTGTTTCATTTCTAGTACCACGCATGCCTTTAAAAACTTTAGGCTTACTTTTAGTTCTTAAGGAATTTAATTTTTCGACTTTAACTTTATATAAGGATTCAATAATATCTTTTATATCCTTTTTATTAGATTTCATATCGACTTCAAATACATATTTATTGAACTGAGCATTAGAAGTTGATTTTTCGGTAATAACAGGTTTTTTAATTTGATTTAAATTTTTCATTTAACTATTTCACTTAAATGTTTTGTATATAGCTCTGATTGTTTTGATAAAAATAAAGCTTCATGTTTTAAAGTATTGAATACTGAAAAAGTAGTATCGGACATAAAATTCACACCCTTATAATTGTTGAATTTTTTAGTTAATGTTGAATCCTTTATATTTTTAAAAACTATAGAAAAAGATTTATGATTAATTAATTTAAGAGATTTTGCAAAATTTTCAATATTCACATCTTCTTCATTAAATAGGTAAAGAGTATTATTTTGTATCTTTGATATTAATGAAGTTATTTTAGATAATTTTATAGTTTTTTTATTAATCTTAAATGCAACTTCGTGAAATTTAGGACCAAAAGATTTTCCACCACCTCTTCTGCTTCCATTTTTACCATTACCAACTCGAGCATTACCTGTTCCTTTTTGTTTATATAATTTTTTAGTAGATCCAGCCACCTCAGATCTGTCTTTAGTATGATTATTTCCTTGCTTATGTGATTGTAGTTTATTAACAACAAGACTAATTACTTTAGATGAAGGAGTTGTATAAGATTCAACAATAGAAAGTTTTGTTTCTTTCACGGATGAATCTAAAAAATTTATTTCTTTAATCATCTTATTATTTATAGACCCTTACTATCGTACTTCTTTTGCCAGGAACTGAACCTTTTATAAAAATCAAACTATTATCTTGATCGATTTTAAGAACCTCTAAACCTTTTTGTGTTACAGTTTCATCACCAAGATGGCCTGCCATTTTTTTACCTTTAAATACTCTTCCAGGATTTTGGTTCTGTCCAGTTCCACCAGCTGATCTATGTGAAGTTGAAACACCGTGTGAGGCCCTTAAACCTGCAAAGTTATGTCTTTTCATAACACCTGCAAAACCTTTTCCTGTTGATTTTGATTGCACAATAACCTTGTCTCCAATTAAAAAATTAACCTTTAATTCTAACCCAATTTCAATTAGATTTTCTGCAGAGTCCAGTCTTTCTTCTTTTATATGTTTTCTTGCTTCAATATTTTTTTTTATAAATTCTTTTTGTTGAGGATTTTTTAATTTTTTTGGTTTTAAAAATCCAATAATATTTGCAATATAACCATCTCTATCGACTGTTCTATTGCCAACAACGGAACACCCTTTATAATCTAAAACTGTAGCACAAACCCTATTACCTTTATCGTCAATAAATGAAGTTTGACCTAATTTTTTACCTAATATCATCATTATTATTTTTTAATTTTTATATCAACATTTACACCAGAAGCTAAATCTAGTTTCATTAATGCGTCAACGGTCTGAGGGGTTGGTTCGATTATATCCATCATTCTAATATGAGTTCTGATTTCAAATTGTTCTCTACTCTTCTTATTAACATGAGGGGATCTATTTACAGTTATACGTTCAATTTTTGAAGGCATTGGTATAGGTCCAATAACTTTTGCACCTGTTCTTTTTGCCGTATGCATAATATCAACTGAACTTTTATCAAGAATATTGTGATCAAATGACTTTAGTCTAATTCTAATATTTTGATTTATCATAATTTATGCTAATTTAGATTTAATTTCTTCTTCAACATTAGATGGTACTAAATCGTAATGTGAAAATAACATTGTATAACTAGCTCTTCCTTGACTCATTGAACGTAGATTATTAACATAACCAAACATATTAGCAAGAGGAACTGTTGAGGATATTACCTTAGCGTTACCTCTATCTTCCATCTTTTCAATTTGCCCTCTTCTTGAATTTAAATCACCGATAATATCTCCCATGTATTCTTCTGCTGTAACGACTTCAACTTTCATCATAGGCTCTAATAATTTCGGATTGGCTTTTTTCATAGCATCTCTGAATGCTGCACGAGATGCAATTTCAAAAGCAAGAACGGAGGAGTCAACATCATGATAAGCACCATCATACACTTCAGCTTCAAAGTCTATTACATTGTAACCAGCTATAACTCCATTCTGTGATGCCTGCTTTATGCCTTTTTCTACACCAGGAATGTATTCTCTTGGGATATTTCCTCCAGTTACCTTATTTGTAAATTTAAAACCTGCCATTCTTTCAGTTGGTTTAAATTTAATCTTTACTCTAGCAAACTGTCCCGCTCCACCTGACTGTTTTTTATGTGTATAATCCACATCAACTTCTTTTGTTAATGTTTCACGATAAGCTACTTGCGGAGCTCCGACATCAGCTTCGACTTTAAATTCTCTTTTCATTCTATCAACTAGTATTTCTAAATGTAATTCGCCCATACCTTTAATAAGGGTTTGGCCAGATTCTTCATCTGTAGCTACTCTAAAACTGGGATCTTCTTGTGCTAGTCTATTTAATGCTTGGCCCATTTTTTCATAATCAGCTTTTGTTTTAGGTTCGACAGCTACTTCAATAACAGGTTCAGGAAATTCCATTTTTTCTAGGACAACTACATTATTAGGGTCACAAATAGTATTGCCTGTAGTTACGTTCTTAAGACCAACTAATGCAACAATGTCGCCTGCCTCGGCCTCTTTGATCTCTTCTCTAGTATTTGAATGCATAAGTAACATTCTCCCAATTCTTTCTTTTTGATTTTTAGAAGAATTTAATATCGTAGCTCCAGCTGAGAGTTTTCCTGTATAAATTCTAGCAAAAACAAGTTGTCCAACAAAAGGATCAGTAGCTATCTTAAAAGCTAATGCAGAAAAAGGTTCATTTGCAGTATTAGGAATTTTTATTTTTTCTTCAGATCCATCTTTAATACCTTCAACAAAGCCAATATCAGTTGGAGAAGGAAGGTAATCAATAACAGCATCTAATAATGTTTGTACACCTTTATTTTTAAAAGCCGTTCCACATAATACTGGAACAAATTTAAATTCAATTGTTCCTTTTCTTATACATTTTTTTAGAACTTCTTCAGAAATTTCTTTTCCATCTAGATAATCTTCCATAGCCTGATCATCTGCTTCAACGGCCATTTCAACTAACTTTTCTCTTTTAGCTTTAGCTTCTTCAATTAATTCTGGACTAATATCAACAACATCAAATTCAGCACCCAAACTATCATCTTTCCAAATCACAGATTTAAATTTCACTAAATCGACTATGCCAATAAAATCAGCTTCTTTTCCGATCGGCATTTGTATCACTAACGGATTAGCACCTAATCTATCTATAATAGTTTGGACATTCATATAAAAATCAGCACCCATTCTATCCATTTTGTTACAAAAACAAATTCTAGGAACCTTATATCTATCCGCTTGTCTCCAAACAGTTTCAGATTGAGGCTCAACGCCAGCCACACCATCAAAACAGCAAACCGCTCCATCCAGTACTCTAAGTGAACGCTCAACTTCAATTGTAAAGTCTACATGGCCAGGAGTATCGATGATATTAATTCTATGATCTTTCCAAAAGCAAGTTGTAGCTGCAGAGGTAATAGTTATACCTCTTTCCTGCTCTTGCTCCATCCAATCCATAGTTGCCGCACCATCATGAACTTCACCGATTTTGTGTGATTTACCTGTGTAGTATAAAATTCTTTCTGTAGTTGTGGTTTTACCAGCATCTATATGTGCCATAATTCCAATATTTCTATAGTTATTTAAGTCCAATTTTTACCACCTGTAATGAGCAAATGCTCTATTAGCTTCTGCCATTTTATGAACTTCTTCTTTTTTTTTAACGGAGTTACCTTTATTATCAAACGCATCGATCAATTCATTTGCTAATCTTTCTTTCTGGGTTTTCTCGTTTCTTTTTTTTGAATTTGAGGATATCCACTTGAATGCCAGAGCTTGCGATCTACTACTTCTTACCTCCATCGGAACCTGATAAGTAGCACCACCAACTCTTCTAGACTTTACTTCAACAGATGGCTTAACATTATTAACTGATTTTTGAAAATAATCTAATGGACTTTCTTCTGATTGAGTTTTAATGATGTCTAAAGCGCCGTAAACAATTTTTTGGGCTGTAGTTTTTTTTCCATCGAGCATAATTTCATTAATGAATTTGTTTAAAATAGTACTATTATAAATTGGGTCTGGTAATACCTGTCTTTTAACTGCTGCTCTTCTTCTAGACATAATTTAATGATTAACTCTTTGGTCTCTTTGCACCGTATTTAGATCTTCTTTGTCTTCTTTTATCAAGACCTTGAGTATCTAAAGTGCCTCTAACTATATGGTATCTTACACCAGGAAGATCTTTAACTCTTCCCCCTCTTATAAGAACAACTGAGTGTTCTTGAAGATTATGACCTTCACCAGGAATATAACTAGTTACCTCTTGTCCATTTGTTAATTTAACCCTAGCGACTTTTCTAAGGGCAGAGTTAGGTTTTTTTGGAGTCGTTGTATATACCCTTAAGCAAACGCCTCTTTTTTGTGGACATGATTTAAGAGCAGGAACTTTGTTCCTTTTAATAACCTTTGATCTTGGTTTTCTAACTAACTGATTTATTGTTGGCATGGTGCGCAGAATATATGGCTAGATATAAGTATAGTCAACACTTAATTAGCATTTTCTTTTGTAATATCTTCTTCTGAAGCTTTTTCAATTTTTAAACTTTCAAGTATCGCAATATCACGTAATTTGGCTTGTTTTTTGATATTTCTCATTACATTTCCAGTTCCTGCAGGGATTAATTTTCCAACAATAACGTTTTCTTTTAATCCAATCAATTTATCAACTTTGCCGTTAATAGCTGCCTCAGTAAGCACTCTAGTTGTTTCTTGGAATGAAGCGGCGGAAATAAATGAATTAGTCTGTAAACTAGCTTTAGTTATTCCTAAAACTAACATTTTATATTTAATTTCTTTTTGACCTGAAGCTTTTAATTCCATATTTTTAACTAACACATCAGATCTATCCATTACGTCACCAACAGGAAAACCACTATCACCAGCATCGAGCAATTCAGCTTTTTGAAGCATTTGCTTAGTAATACATTCGATATGCTTATCATCAATTAAAACACCTTGAAGTCTGTATACTTTCTGAACTTCTCTAACCATATACTCAGCTAAAGCTTCAACACCTAAGATGTTTAAAATATCAGAGGGTGTAGGTGTTCCATCAACTAACATATCTCCCTGATTAACTTCATCGCCTTCATTAAAATAAACATAGGTTCCTTTTGGTATAAGATATTCTACAGGTTCGAGACTTTCGTCTTTAGGTACAATAATAATTCTTTTTTTACTTTTTATATCTTTTCCAAACTCTATCGTTCCTTGTATCTCAGCGAGAACAGCAGGGTTTTTAGGCTTTCTTGATTCAAAAATATCAGCAACCCTTGGTAAACCACCGGTAATATCTTTAGTTTTAGAAGAGGCTCTAGGAATTCTTGCAATAATATCTCCTGCATTAACGGATTTACCTTTTTCAATATTAAGAATAACTCCTACGCTTAAATTGTAAAAAGCATCTGTCTTTGAGCCCTTTACCGCCATAATATTTCCATTTTCATCTGTAATGATTAGTTGTGGCTTTAAGTCTGCTTTACCTTGGAAGCTTTTCCAATCAATAATGACCTTAGATGAAATTCCAGTTGTATCATCAAACTTTTCTACAAATGACACTCCTTCTACTAAGTCTAGAAAGTCTAAACTTCCAGTAGCTTCAGCAATGACAGGAACGGTATAAGGATCCCATTCTAATAATAGTGTGTTAAGTTTTACATCCTGTTTATCTTTTACAAGGATATTAGAACCATAAGGTGCTCTAAAAGTTGCTGATAGATTACCATTGATATCGTGAATATTAATTTCTGTTGTTCTATTAACTACAATTTCATTTCCAGAAAGATTAGTCACTGATCTTAAATTTTTAATTTCGACTTTACCTTCTGTAGGTGATTCAAAAGTTGATTTTTCAACTGATGAACTAGCAACACCTCCAACGTGGAAGGTTCTCATTGTTAACTGCGTGCCAGGCTCTCCAATAGACTGAGCAGCTATAATTCCAACTGCCTCTCCTACATTAACATGCTGACCTTTTGCCAAATCTCTGCCATAACATTTTGCACACATACCATGAGTATTTGCACAGGTTATAGGAGAAAATATTTTAACTTGAGTAATATTTTCTTTTTCTAATAACTCTATTTCGCTGTAAGAAATGTAAGTATTCTTTTTCAAAATTACAGTTCCGTCTTTAGATTGAACATCGGCTGATAAATTTCTACCAAAGACTCTTTCCACTAGTGGAATTGCCAATTCACCAGATTCATAGATGGCGTCCACTTGCAAACCATTAATTCCGCCACAGTCCGCTGTAGTGATTGTTAGATCTTGAGCTACATCTACAAGTCTACGAGTAAGGTATCCTGAGCTAGCAGTTTTTAGAGCTGTATCCGCAAGTCCTTTTCTAGCACCATGAGTAGAATTAAAGTATTCTAAGACCGATAGTCCTTCTTTAAAATTTGATGTAATAGGATTTTCAATAATTTCTCCCGAAGGTCTAGCCATCAACCCCCTCATACCAGCCAACTGTCTAAGCTGCGTTTCCGAACCTCTAGCACCTGAATCAGCCATAATATATAATGAATTAATTTGACCATCTTTACTGTCCATTACAGACTTCATCATTGCTTTTGAAACATTTTCTGTAGTTTGAGACCATAAATTTACAACCTTATTATATTTTTCTCTTTCAGTTATAAGTCCTTCTTGGTACTGGTTTTCCAAATTTGAAACATTATTTTGAGTATTTAGAAGTAATTGTTTTTTTTCATCCGGTATAATCAAATCATCTTTTCCGAATGATATTCCCGCCTTAGCAGCGTGTGTAAATCCAACAGTCATGATTTGATCAACAAAAATACAAGTAGCTTTTTGACCTGTGTATCTATAAATAATGTCAAGTAAATGACTAATTCTTTTTTTAGTTAAGACTTGGTTCACATCATCAAAAGATAAATTTTTATTTTCAGGAACAGTTTTAAAAAGTATTACTCTACCAGCTGAAGTTTTAAATTTCTTGTTTTCAAATTTATCAGAATCTTTGTTATAGGTTTTAGCTCTATATAAAATTGAAGTATGTAGTCCTATTGTTTTATTTTCTAAAGCAAACTCAACTTCACCAATGTTTGAAAAATATTTTTTAGGCTCTTCATTTTCATTCATTATTGATAAATAATAAATGCCTAAGACGATATCTTGACTTGGAACAATAATAGGTTTTCCACTTGATGGAGATAAAATATTATTTGTACTCATCATTAAAACTCTTGCTTCGAGTTGCGATTCTAAACTTAAGGGAATGTGTACTGCCATTTGATCGCCGTCAAAATCTGCATTAAAAGCCGTACACACAAGTGGGTGTAGTTGTATTGCTTTGCTTTCTATAAGAATTGGTTCGAAAGCCTGAATTCCAAGTCTGTGAAGAGTAGGCGCTCTATTTAAAAGGATTGGATGCTCTCTAATAACTTCTTCCAAAATATCCCACACTTCAGGTCTTTCAGTTTCAACCATCTTTCTTGCAGATTTAAGTGTTGAAGCAAAGCCATACGATTCTAATTTATTATAAATAAAAGGTTTAAATAATTCTAAAGCCATTTTTTTTGGAAGACCGCATTGATGTAGTTTAAGTTCTGGCCCAACAACAATTACTGATCTACCTGAATAATCAACTCTTTTTCCAAGTAGGTTTTGTCTAAATCTACCTTGTTTACCTTTTAACATCTCAGATAAAGATTTAAGAGGTCTTTTATTTGTACTAGTTATAACTCTTCCTCTTCTACCATTGTCAAATAAAGCATCAACAGATTCTTGAAGCATTCTTTTTTCATTTCTGACAATAATATCCGGAGCTCTTAAATCTAATAATCTTTTTAATCTATTATTTCTATTAATAACTCTTCTGTATAAATCATTTAAATCTGATGTAGCAAATCTTCCTCCCTCAAGAGGAACTAGTGGTCTTAATTCAGGCGGAATAACGGGTAGTACTGTTAAAACCATCCATTCAGGCTTAATTCCTGATTTTTTGAAACCTTCTAAAACTTTACTTCTTTTAAGTATTTTTTTCTTTTTTGTTTCAGAGGATGTTGCTTCGCTATCTTCTTTTAATTTTGATATTTCTTCTTCTAAGTTTAAGGATGATAATATATCACGAACAGCTTCTGCCCCAATGCCATGCTTAAATGAATCATCTCCAAACATATCTATGGCCTCTTCCAACTCTTCATCATTAAGGAGCTGATTGGCTTCCAATCCTGACATTAAAGGATCAATAACAATGTGACTTTCAAAATATAAGACTTTTTCAAGATTTTTTAACGTTATATCTAAAGCTAAACCAATTCTACTTGGCAGAGATTTTAAAAACCATATGTGAGCTACAGGAGCTGCAAGTTCAATATGAGCCATTCTTTCTCTTCTAACCTTAGATAAAGTGACCTCTACACCACATTTTTCACATGTAATGCCTTTAAATTTCATTCTTTTATATTTACCACAAAGACATTCATAATCTTTAGTAGGTCCAAAAATTCTAGCACAGAACAATCCTTCTCTTTCAGGCTTAAAGGTTCTGTAGTTAATTGTTTCAGGTTTTTTAATTTCACCAAAAGACCAGGAGCGAATTTGTTCAGGACTAGATACTGAAATTTTTATTTGATCAAAATTAATAGTATCAGAATTATTTTTAAATAAGTTAGTAATGTCTTTCATTATGCGCTCTCTCTATTATTACTAGGGTCTGTTTCAATTAATTCAACATTTAGTCCTAATGATTTTAATTCTTTAACTAAAACGTGGAAGGATTCAGGAATTCCACTTTCAAAGTTATAATCTCCTCTAATTAAAGCTTCATATACTTTAGTTCTACCTGCAACATCATCAGATTTAATAGTTAACATTTCTTGTAAAGTGTTAGATGCACCATATGCCTCCAGAGCCCATACTTCCATTTCACCAAATCTCTGACCTCCAAATTGAGCCTTACCACCTAATGGCTGTTGTGTAACTAAACTATAAGGGCCTATTGATCTAGCATGTATTTTATCATCAATTAAATGATGAAGTTTTAATACATATTTAAAACCAACAGTAACTTTTCTTTCAAAACGCTCACCGGACCTTCCATCATGAAGATAGACTTGACCGCTATTATCAAACCCAGCTTTATCAAGTAGTTGGGTAATTTCATCAGCGTTTGTTCCATCAAAAACTGGAGTAGCAAAAGTCACTCCTTTTTCTAAATTTGTGGCCAACTCTACTAGCTGATCATCATTCATATCCGATATGCTCTCAACTGAGTTTTTATTATTTTCATAAAAGTTTGTAATAGTATCTTTTAATTGGCTAACATTTCCTTCTTTTTTGGCTAAGTCTAAGCTTTTGGAAATTTGTTGACCAATTCCGTAAGCAGCCCATCCTAAATGAGTTTCTAGAATTTGACCGATGTTCATCCTACTTGGCACTCCCAATGGGTTTAATAGTATATCTACCGGTGTTCCATCTTCTAAGAATGGCATATCTTCAACTGGGACAATCTTAGAAACTACACCCTTATTTCCATGTCTTCCTGCCATTTTATCACCTGTCTGTAATCTTCTTTTTACAGCAACAAAAACTTTAACAACTTTTAAAACACCGGGCAATAGATCATCACCACTTTGAATTTTTTCAATTTTATTTTGGAATTTTTTATCCAAAAGTATAATAGCATCATTGTAAATTTTCTTTTGTGACGTAAAAGTTTCCATTACTAGAGAATCATTAACAGATAATTTTTCTAAAAATTCTATATTTTTATTTTTAATGATATCTTTTTCAATCTTATTGCCTGTTTTGATTTCCTCTAGATTTATGGACGACAAGATTCCTTCAAAAATACTTACAAGATTTTGCTTATAATTATTTTCAAGAATTTCTTTTTCATCATCTCTATCTTTTGCTAATCTATCTATTTCTACACGCTCAATAGCTATTGTTCTTTCATCTTTTTCAACGCCTCTTCTAACTAGAACTTGAACATCAACAACGACTCCTGAATACCCAGTAGGCAGTCTAAGAGAAGTATCTTTTACATCCGCAGCTTTTTCAGAAAAAATTGCTCTTAATAATTTTTCTTCTGGTGTAATTGGAGAGTCACCTTTTGGAGAAACTTTACCAACCAATATATCTCCATGTTTAACTTCGGATCCAATATAAACTATTCCAGCTTCGTCAAGATTAGTTATACTTTCATCAGCAACATTAGGCATATCTCTGGTTATTTCTTCAGGTCCTAATTTAGTATCCCTACATAAAACTTCAAATTCTTCTATGTGAATAGAGGTAAATTTGTCTCCTTGAACTATTTTCTCTGACATTATTATTGAATCTTCAAAGTTATATCCATTCCATGGCATAAATCCGACCAATAAATTTCTTCCTAAGGCAAGTTCGCCTAAATCAGTACAAGGTCCGTCAGCAATTATGTCCCCTCTCTTTACATAGTCTCCAATCTTTACGATTGGCTTCTGGTTAATTGCTGTACTTTGATTTGATCTTTGGAATTTTTTTAGATTGTAAATATCAACTCCACTCTTATCTTTACTAATATTTTTTGAGTCTGACCTTATGACTATTCTAGATGCATCAACCTGATAAACATAACCATCATTTTTTGAAACTACTACTGCGCCACTATCTCTAGCTACTTTAGATTCGAATCCTGTTCCCACTAGCGGGGCTTCATTTTGCATTAATGGAACTGCTTGTCTCATCATATTAGAGCCCATAAGAGCTCTATTAGCATCATCGTTTTCTAAAAATGGAATTAAAGATGCTGCGACTGATACTAATTGCTGAGGATTCACATCCATAAAATCAATTTCATCTGGTCCACAGAAAATAAAATCACCTTTTCTTCTACAGCTTACAGATTCTTCAATAAAACTTCCTTGATCGTTTAATGGGCTGTTAGCTTGAGCAATTGTATATTTTTCTTCCTCATCTGCATTTAGATATAAGACATTTTTAGACACAATACCTTTATTAATTTTCCTATAAGGCGTCTCAATGAAACCGTATTGATTTATTCTCGCATAAGATGAGAGACTATTAATTAAACCAATATTTGAGCCTTCGGGTGTTTCAATGGGACATATTCTGCCATAATGAGTTGTATGAACATCTCTTACTTCAAATCCAGCTCTTTCCCTAGTAAGTCCACCAGGCCCAAGTGCTGAAATTCTTCTCTTATGTGTAATTTCACTTAATGGGTTTGTTTGATCCATGAACTGACTAAGTTGGCTCGAACCTGTAAATTCTTTTAATACCGTTTGTATAGGTTTTGAATTAACCAAATCTTGAGGCATGATAGATTCAATATCAACTGTTCCCATCTTCTCTCTAATAGCTCTCTCCATACGCACAAGACCTATTCTGTATTGATTTTCAATTAATTCGCCTACGGATCTGACTCTTCTATTCCCAAGATGATCAATATCATCTTTTCCTATATTTTCTGTCTTCATATCAAAAAGTCTTTTAGCAACAGAAAGGATATCATTCTTATCTAATACTCTATGTTTTAGATTCTTGTCTAAAGTTAAATACGAATTAATTTTAACTCTACCAACCTCAGATAAGTCGTATCTGTCTTCATTGAAGAACATATTATTAAATAAATAGTTACTTGCTTCTAATGTAGGGGGTTCACCTGGCCTTAATATTTTGAACATATCAAATAAAGCTTCTTCTCTTGTGTGATTTTTATCAGCAACTAAAGAATTTATGACGCCCAAGTTTCCTGCGGCTTGACTGGCGTTGATAATTGAAAAATCATTTATTGACAATTCTTTAAATCTTAAAAACAATTCATCATTTAATAATGTGCCGGCTTCAGCATATACCATACCGCTATCAAGATTCACAATATCTTTAGATAAATAAAAGCCATAGAGAGATTCTTCTGAGAAAAAGAATTTGTTAATTTTTAGAGCGGTAATTTCATTTAATAGTTTTAATGACAACTTGACATCTTTATGAGCTAATATTTCTTTACTTGCAGGGTCGATTAGATCAAAAGGAAGATTTTTATTTTTAAGATTGTTTATATCTAAACTTAAAATCCATCCATCTTTATTTTTTTTAAATTTATAAGATTTATAAAAAAATGTGAGTATTTCTTCACTAGTCATTCCAGAAACTTTATAGATATCAGGCTCAACTTTATTCAGTTTACATTCCTCAAGATATTTTTCTGAAGCACTAGAGGGTAATGATTGAAATATTGTTGTTGCAATCATTTTCTTTTTTCTATCAATTCTGAAAAATAAATTATCTTTATGATCAAATTCAAAATCTAACCAGGAGCCTCTATAGGGTATTATTCTTGCATTATATAAAGTCTTTCCACTAGCATGTGTTTTACCATCGTCATGGTCAAAAAAGACACCAGGCGATCTATGAAGTTGACTAACTACAACTCTTTCAGTGCCGTTAACAACAAAAGTTCCGTTATTTGTCATTAAAGGTAAGTCGCCCAAATAAACAACTTGCTCTTTAATATCTCTTAATGTTTTCTCTTCAGTTTCTTCATCGATATCCCATATAATTAAACGGAAGGTAACCATCAGAGATGCAGAAAAAGTAAGACCTTTTCTTCTACATTCATCTACATCATATTTTGGATTATCTAGGTAATAATCAATATAATGCAGTTCTGCTTTACCCGCATAATCTTTAATAGGAAATACAGAGCTAAATACCTCTTGGAGCCCTGAAGTTGTTCTTTCTTCAGAAGACTTACCTAATTGTAATAACTTATCAAAAGATATTTTTTGAATATCTACTAAATTAGGAACATCGATTGTTTTTTCGATCTTACCAAAAGTATATCTAATTCTTTTCTTTTCAGTGAAACTGAGTGACATATGTGCTATAGAACCTATTACTACTTAAGTTCTACTTTTGCACCAGCTGCTTCAAGCTGCTTTTTAAATGCCTCTGCCTCATCTTTCTTTGCACCCTCTTTAATTACCTTAGGTGCAGCTTCAACCATATCTTTAGCTTCTTTTAAACCAAGACCAGTTATAGCTCTTACTTCTTTTATTACATTAATTTTCTGATCGCCCGCCGCTGCAAGAACAACATCAAAAGAGTCTTTTTCTTCTTCGGCTTCAGCCGCTGGAGCTGCTGCTGCTGCTGCTGCTGGAGCTGCCGCCGAAACACCCCATTTTTCTTCGAGAAGTTTTGATAATTCTGCCGCTTCCATTACTGTTAAAACTGATAAGTCATCAACTAT
>ENA-ORXF01000194-ORXF01000194.1-marine-metagenome-genome-assembly--contig:-NODE-194-length-46718-cov-11.181729_pt1 | contig 46718 bp, 45 predicted proteins | sample MGYA00237864_ERZ511476 | MGnify/ENA primary metagenome ERZ511476 (study PRJEB26306, sample SAMN06343908) | marine metagenome | isolation source: coastal waters | place: Atlantic Ocean: West Antarctic...
AAAACATCAGTGATGCCATCATTGTTGAAATCGGCTTGCTTCCACATTCGACCAAACCAATACAATTGTTTGGTTGGCTTGGGTGCTGGTGGGGGTTTGAAAAAAGCGATGGTTGGGTCATTTTCAATATCAATGCCAGCAAGTGCCTTGCCTACCTTCTGTGAAGAAGTGCTGCTGCTTTTCGCGTTTAATCCCCCACAACTTAGCCCTCGACTGGTCAACTCGGCTTGATACTCTGTATTGTCAGGGGTCGCTTTCGCAAGACGACAAATAGTTTTATCGGACCAAGATGAAAAGTGATCATTTGCTAATGAATACATAGGCGTCAACAGGACACATAAAGCGATCACGTTTCTAAAATGTTTGTTCTTTGATGGTTTGATCAGTGCTTGCAGAGAAAGAAGCAGCATTGTGGACACTCCTTGTTGGCATAACTCTTACTATGAATAACACAGAATTATAGAATTAACTAATTAGGCATGTCGCGACTATGGCAGCCGTTGTTGAGTGCCGTCACAATAATTTTTATCGAGATACTTACTTTATAAGCAATAAAAAGCCCACAATTAAGTGGGCTTGTGTCAATGAACTGTCTAGTTTAGTTTTCTAGACTCGCTTCAAATGCCGCAAGTTCATCCTCAATTTCTTGCTGAGTTTGTGGTTTCGCTTCAGCAACTTTCTTTGGAAAATATCCCATCTTTTTTACAAATGGATAATCATCCTGAGTTGGCAAAATAATATCGTATTCGAATTTGCCAGTACTCATATAAACAGCACCATCTTTAATTTCGTCACTACGCTTAATATCAAAACCTTGAACTACAATATCAATAAGTCCATCTTTGTTAAAATCACCAAACTTAAAGTCAGAAGCGTGACAGGTGAAAGCATTGCCTTCATATGATGGATATTCTGACCTAGATGCTGGACCCTTACACCACTCTTGAAGTAATACGTTTCTGAATTGTCCATTGCCAATGTTTTCTTCAATTGATAAAGACGCTCCAGAATAAAGATAACCAACAAGCATACGAACAACATCTAAGTCACCATCACCATCTAAGTCAGAAACATAAGCCCCAGGTACACTATCATAAGTAAATCCACTACTGTTCTTGGCATCTTTAAACGCAAACCCACGCTCATAAAAGTTACCCGTTCCATCATTTAACAAGATTCCGTTAAAATGCCTTCGACAGCATCCTTGAAGTGTACCCATTTCTCGTTCTCCCTGGGCAGTCTTTGAACCAAATACAATATCCAAGTCACCATCGTTATCAATGTCACCTAGTTCAGTAACAAAGCCCCATTGCCTGCCACACTTACGAACTTTCATATGACCGTCACCTTGGTTTATATAACACAAGAGTTCACCGTTATATCCAACCCATTTGCCACTTGTTACGACAATATCAATATCACCGTCACCATCGATGTCGCCAACTGATGAACCGTGGCTCATTGATATCAATCCTTTGCCTTTTTTAACACTAACTCCAGTTACGTGAGTAGCATTAGATTCAGTCCAACCAACACCTTTATTAGATAAGTAATAATTGTCATTCTTACCAAGCCATTTGCCGTCGTACATAACACCATTATCATTAGTAAAAATATCTAACTTGCCATCACCATTGAAATCTGCCAACGAAATTCTGTTTGAACCTGTTCCTGCCATTTCTGGAGGGTTATTGTTAATCAACAAGTCATTGCTATCTACAGAGGTATACATCGCTGAAGTATATTTGCCATCTACCTTTTTTGTTTTTATTTGTTGAATCTTGAAAACAGACATATTTCCTGATTGAAGAAAGCAATCACCGAGAGCGACCTCACAAGCAGGTCCTGAGTATTCCCAAGAGATTCCTGGTAGTCTTGGAATGCCAAGTTGAAAATAGTCAACAATACCATCATTATCAAAATCCCCGTAAGCATTCGCTCCAACACCTAAATACAAAGGAGTTTGAGACCCGGAAGTTAACTTACGTTTAACATCTAACGGACTCCACATAGGAACACCGTTAATCTCAGAAGGTATCCAATCACCCCTAAAAGGTTTCATTGGTACAATTACTTTTGTTGATGAACTCTGTGTTTTAGCAGTAGACGAAGATGTAACTGATCCACCACAACTTAGTTCACGTTTTGTCGATTCGGCTTGATACTCGACATTGTCAGGGGTCGCTTTCGCCAGACGGCAAATAGTCTTATCTGACCAAGATGAAAAGTGGTCATTTGCTAATGAATGCATAGGCGTCAACAGGACACATAAAGCGATCACGTTTCTAAAATGTTTGTTCTTTGATGGTTTGATCAGTGCTTGCAGAGAAAGAAGCAGCATTGTGGACACTCCTTGTTGGCATAACTCTTACTATGAATAACACAGAATTATAGAATTAACTAATTAGGCATGTCGCTACTATGGCAGCCGTTGTTGTCCGCCATCACAATATTTATATTGAGGTAGTTATTCATTTGCAATAAAAAGCCCACAATTAAGTGGGCTCATTGGTTGTTTTTGTTTAGTTCTATTTTCTAGTTGTTCTTAATTTTATCTTTTTCAATGGATAATCTGCATCATTTGGCAATACGATATCATATGTGAACTTACCAGTACTCATATAAATCGCACCATCTTGGACAACATTACTTTTATCAGCATCATGTCCATCTAAGTAGATATCAACAAGACCGTCTTTGTTGAAATCACCAAACTTAAAGTCATTAACCCAACAGTTATAACCACTACCCTCATTCCTAGCCCAGTCATTCTTATCTATGTTACCGACACAAAACTCTTCGTGTAGTACTGTTCTGAATTTTCCATTACCAAGATTTTCTTCAATGGTCATTCCAGCACCAGAATATAAGTTCCCGACAAGACTTCTCACAACATCTAAATCATCATCGCCATCTAAGTCAATAAGACCTATTGCGGGAGTAGATTGATAAGCAAAACCCGTAGTTTTTGTAAACACATCATCAAACTCAAAACCACGTTTGTAAAAGTTACCAGTTCCATCATTTAACAAGATTCCACTAAACGCACTGTTACAACTATTCTTACTAGTGCAGCCTGACATTTTATTATGGGTATCCCATTCCTTAACCCAAGACATCTGCCTTGCACCCCATACTAAGTCTAAGTCACCATCATTATCGATATCACCAAGTTCACCTGTGATGCCCGATTGGTCGCCACATTGACGAACTTTCATATGTCCATCACCTTGGTTTTCGTAACAATATATAAAACCGTTTTCTGTTCTTTTAGACTGACTCTTTGTCCAGCCATGCCATACAACACTTGTCACGACAATATCAATATCACCATCACCATCGATGTCGCCAATTGATGAACCGTGAGAAAAGTTAATCAACCCTTTTCCTTCTTTTACACCATGACCCTTAGTCCATTTGCAATATGAACAATCCCATGTGCCAGTTATGTGAGTAGCAGTTGATTCTAACCAAGTTCCATCTGGTTGTGATAGAAAAAACATATCATTCTTGCCAGATTTATCTTTATTAATTGAAACGTTTTCAGTCTGAAAAACATCGAATACACCATCACCATTAAAGTCTGCAACGTGCAAATCAGTGCCGTCTGTCCCTTTCATTTCTATAGGATTATTATCTATAAAGAAATCTTCAGTCACTTCAACACCATTGAATGGATAAGACTCATTCGAACTTCTTGTAACTTTAACAAGGCTGAATGAACCCTCTTCTGACCAACAGGTGCCGATTGACGTATTACAGTCTGGACTATCATGTGACCAATCAAAGCCGGTTTGCATTGGATTTGTTATCATAAAGAAATCTTGAACTCCGTCATTATCGAAATCAGCAAATTGCCAGTGAGTCGAGGTCCATGCTTTCCTCCGAAACTGTTGGGATGCTTGTACGAAGTGTGGACTGTAGATTACTTCATCGGGAAACCAGTTTCCTGTTGTGGTTGATTGCTGTACATCCGATGATAGCGACACTGTTCCAGGTTCTGCGGCATGAGTAATACTAGACATCCCTAGTAGTGACATAGCCAGTAGTGTTGTTAATATTTTCATATTGTATCCGCTAGTTAACGATGTCGGTAATATTAGTTTAATTTATGTTCCCCTAAACATGTAAGACTTTGCCCGAACCCCTTTGAGTTCCCTTTGTTACTGATTGTGCAAATTTAGGATCTTTTGATTTTGCATGTGAATAATATTCTTCAATAATTTTAATACTCGCGCCCATATTGAGAGCCAGTTGACAGATTGGAACTTCATTGATCTTTATAGTAGCATAGGTATGTCTTAAAGAATATATGGTTCTCTTCTGTCCACCCTTTGTTATTCTCAAACCTATCTTATCTAACAGAAATCTATATCCCTTTTTCTATAAACCTATTGATGAGCCATCTTTGTTACAGCACTAACATTAAGATGTGCCCATGAAAGCTTCATCACTCATAACTGTAATCTTCGTAGTTTCCAGCAAAGCACTGGCTGCTGCTCTTTTAGCTTTAAGGCCTTCATGACCTCCAAAAGCTTTCATTGTTTCAGGTGAGTCAAATTCCATTAAAACCATCATCTTGTTATCATCATCCTTTTCGGAGCCCGCAAAAATCAGCTTAGCTCCAAGGGCATTTAGTTCTGCCTCGTTTTCAAAAAACATTTCTTTCCAGGGTGTAAACCCACGAGAGAGGTCCTGTGTAAGTTTAACAATCATATATTTTCTCCTAAGTTTCTAATAAATTTATGGAATCTTAAGTTTGAAAATTAAGCATGACATGATCATTTTACTTAGGCAACAATCAATTAATCTTGTATTTCATACTGAACTTTCTAACAAACTGTTAACCAAAATTAGGTATTACAATCTGGATAATCAATACTATATATACGTGATATATTTTTAAATGGAGATATCTAAATGCCGAACACTCTTCCTCAAGACTTAACGGGCTTGCCCAAGACCTTAACAGGGCAATCTGCCTGGCTTGGAAAAGATATGGCAAATAACCCTAAGGCTTGGTTATATGATTTATCACCGGAAGATATCATAGATTTGGAAACAGCTGCCCAACATTTTCTGGGTCTTGGCATTGATGTTGGTGAAATTACTAAAGAGACATTTCCACTTACGACATTTCTGAAACACATTGATGGGTTGCGCAAGACACTCTTAAAAGGAACTGGTGTAGAAGTTTTACGTGGTTTGCCAATCGCAAATTATTCTCAAGTTTTTATAGCGACTATCTTTTGTGGATTGGGTTCACATCTTGGAAGTGCGCGTTCACAGAACTCTAACGGTCATATTTTAGGCCATGTTCGTGATATTGGGGCAGATGCTAATGATCCAAATAGCCGTATTTATCAAACTTGTGATCGTCAAACATTCCATACAGATAGCGCTGATGTTGTTGGGTTGATTTGCATCAGGGAGGCAAAAGAAGGTGGGAGATCATTATTAGTGAGTGCTGAATCCATTTATAACCGTATGAAAGAAGAGCACCCTAATTTGTTAGAAAAATTGTTTGATCCTATAGCGACGGATCGGCGAGGTGAAATTCCGGAAGGTGCAAAGCCATTCATGGAAATACCTGTTTTAAGTTGGAATGAAGGATATTTAACTGTTTTTTATCAACGGCAATATATCGATAGTGCACAGAGGTTTGAGGGTGCTATGCGATTAACCCCTGAGCATATTGAAGCGCTAGACATGTTTGATTCCCTGGCAAATAATCCTGATCTTTGCTTTGGTATGCAGTTGGAGCCAGGTGATATGCAATTCGTATATAATCATTCTCAACTGCATGATCGTACTGGGTTTTTAGATTGGCCTGATCCTACAAAGCGCCGCCATTTAATGCGTTTATGGTTGTCTATGAAAGATGATCGCCCTTTACCAAATTGTTACACGGAACGTTATGGATCAATTGAAATTGGTAATCGTGGTGGTATCATTACGAAAGAAACTAAATTGCATGCGCCGTTAGACTAAGGTTAACTTTCTGATAAATGTAAGTATAAATCTATTGATCAAGGTTCAGTGATTTAAATGAAACGTAAACATCGGTTGTACTGAAAATTTGGTTACTTTTGACTTGTGGTCCAAAGTTTACTTATTTTGACCTTTAAAGTGCATAATTAAGTATTAATATCAGGTGCTTATTAACTTATTTTTAAATATACTTCCTATATATAACATTTTTTTTATCTATAAGATGTAGTATTTTCATTTGTAATTTTTGCTAGATAAGCAGACCATAGTTTTTCATACTGTTAAATTAATAACAAAAAAATTTATTATTCGTTAGTTAATTGTCAACGTAATAATACCTTTATTTCTGGGAGGAATATTAAAAATGATGAAATTTATATATATCAAGCTAGCTTTGGTGGTTAGCCTGTTGGTTTCACCAGCGTTTGCTGCGGAAGAGTATTTGGCTCGAATATCAGGCCATTGGTCGCCTACGCACCAGAGTGCTATCCATTCACAACTTTTTGCTGACGAAGTAACAAAAAGATCAAATGGAAGATTAAAAGTAGAGTTCTACCCGTCAAAGCAACTGTTTGATATTCGAACTGTAATGGGTGGTGTTACTTCGGGAGCCGTTGAAATGGGCGGTATAGTGGGAGTTGTAAGCTTTCCAAAAATTAACAAAAACTTTAGTGTTGCATCGTTTCCAGGGTTGTTTGGGTCGTATGATGAACAAAGACGATTTTTCTTAGAAGATGAAACAGGTAGTCAAATATGGAATAATATTACTGAGAAAAGTAATACAAAATTGATTATGTATAACCCAGTTGGCCCGATTATGACATTTAGTGGTGCGAGAGAGTTAACAGGGATAGACGTTATGAAGGGCCTTAAGGCGAGAGCACTTCTAAAAAGCGAAAGACCAATGTGGAAAGCAATGGAAGCTTCGATTGTCTCTTTGAAGACAGGTGAAGTGTATACAGCGTTACAAACTGGGATGATTGATACAATCAATACGCCTCCTGGAAGCGTTGAGGCATACAGCTGGTGGGAACATCTTAAGTATGCTCAAAAACCATATCAATATTATGCTGATGCATACATTATGGCAAATGCAACTTGGTTTGATAGCCTGCCAAAAGATCTTCAAGACCTTCTTATGACTGTTGGTGCAGAGATAGGTGCGAAGGCAACAGGTACAATCTTTGACGCGGGTGAAAACTCTCTTAAGAAGTTCCAAGCAATGGGTGGAATTGTCACGACATTAAGTGGTGAAGAGAAAGCTAAGTTCGATAAATTGATGAACGAGGTTGTTTTGCCGGATATGGCTGATCAGTTTGATGCAAGTGCTTTGAAAGCTGCACAAGCTTTTGTAGCCAGCCAATAAGATATAACAAATGGCCCCTTATTTATTAAGGGGCCATTTTTATGAATATGATTGATTTTTTTTTAAAGCCTTTAGAGAAACTTAATAAAGTTGTCTCACAGTGTGTTTTTGCTTTAGCAACTACTCTTATCGGGTTGATTGTTCTCGCGTTAACGATGAGTGCAGTGACACGGTATGTTTCAGGTAATGGTTATGATTGGTTTATTGAGTTACCGCCGGCTATGGTTACCTGGTTAGTTTTTCCTTTGTTAGGCCCTTTGTTTAAGTCGGGGCAACATATATCTGTCGATTTTGTAACCGTTTTCTTAAACAAGGCACAGGTATCTTTTCTTAAATTCTTAACCCACATTGTTACACTTATAGCAGCTATAGTATTTACCCAGGCTGGAATTGAAGCTACCCAATTATTCATACAATTAGGTGAAACTATGGAGTTAGAAATAGAGGTCCCAGTTTGGTGGATTTATTTGGCATTCCCTGTTGGTTTTATTATTTTGGGTTTAATTTCGTTAGAATTATTACTGTTGGACATTAAAACATTTTTTTCAAAAAGTTTTAGGAAACCTTAGTATATGTATATATTTTCTTTAGCTTTATCCACTTTTTTCCTAGCTATATCTTTACCAATATTTTTGGTTTTTGCTATTGGTAGTTCTGTAGCGGCGATTTGGGGACTTAATTTACCGTGGTCTACTCTTATACAAATCTCATTCCAAGCGCTGGCAAAGCATGTATTGATTGCAGTTCCCTTATTTATTTTTGCTGGAATGGCAATGTTAAGAGGCGGTGCGGCGTCAAGATTAGTATCGTTTGCAACTGCTTTGGTAGGGCATTGGCCGGGCGGTTTGGGAATAGCAATGGTTATAGCAATGGGTTTCTTTGCAGCATTTTGTGGGTCTATCTTGGCCGCTATAACTGCAGTTGGCACAATTATGATGCCAAAAATGATCGAGCAGGGTTACCCTAAGCCCTTTGTTGTTGTGCTAGCAGCATCTGCTGCACTTTTGGAAGCACTTATTCCCCCTTCAAATGCAGCAATACTATTTAGTGCGTTGACAAATGTACCAGTATCTCAAACTTTTGCTGCTGGGATTGTGCCAGGCCTTATTCTCTTGGTTTTAATGATTATTTTAGTTCTAATAAAATGTCGAAATATTAAGAGTCCCGAAAGAGTCTCTAATCATGGTAAGTTAATTGCTGGTATAAAAGCACTCCCAGCTTTGTGTACACCTGTTATTATCCTTGGGGGTATTTACGCAGGGCTTCTAACCCCCGCCGAGTCGGCGGCTGTTGCCGGGGTGTGGGCAATCATTATGGGAGCGGTTATCTATCGAGAACTAACTATAAGTTCCTTAATTCTATGCCTTAAAGAAACAGCCTCAATTACGGCAGTGATTTTCTCTATTATAGCTACAGCAACGTTTTTGAGTGTAGTTTTGACTTACACGCAAGTTCCACAAAAATTAATTTTATTTTTTACTGAGATGGGAGCTGGTATTTGGTTCTTTTGGTTGTCTTTGGCTATAATCTGTCTTATTTTAGGAACTTTTATAGAAATTGTACCAGTATTTTATTTGACGGTTCCAATTTTTGCGGCACTTATAACTTCGCTTAACCAAAGTTTACTACACCTTTATGTTGTTTTTGTTGCATTTGCAGGTATTGGGATGATCACACCACCCGTATGTGTCGGTATTTACACCTCAGCTGGTGTGATAAAGGAAAACCCAGGAAATGCTTTTAAGGAGGTACCACTATTTGTTTTCGTTGGAATAATTTATGGAATATTAATGATAGTATTCCCAGCAGCATCGACCTGGTTGCCCAATGTATTACGGTAAACTTACTTAGTATTTTCTATTTACAAGAGCTCAATTTCTCTTAATTGTGTCTCTCACTTTTTAAAGGTTTAAGGAAAAGCATATGGCCAAAAATATCATGACTGGAGAATGGAAAGTATCAGACCTTAACAAAAACAAAGACTGGATCCTTGAGCTTGATGCGAGTGATCAAAAAGAGCTTATTGATGCAACAAAACTAGCTATAAAATCAAAAAAAATATTGTTTGATCTTAACGGTTCTGATTTCCCATTAACTAAGTTTAAAAAGAAAATAGACCTCGCAAAGCATCAGTTAGAAAAAGGTTTAGGTTTTGTTTTATTGCGAAACTTACCTGTTAGTCACTTCAGTGATAATGATATAAAAATAATGTTCTGGGGTATTGGACAATATTTCGGTTTTCCAGAACCTCAAGACAAAGCTGGTTCACTTCTCCACGTGGTTACTGATACAGGTGCTACGGTAAAAAGTTCAGACAACATTAGAGGCTTTCAGACTAATCAAGAATTACAGTTTCATACTGATGGCGGCGATGCCTTTGGACTTTTATGCGTTAGGCCTGCAAAAAAAGGAGGCCTTTCAAAACTTGTCTCCTCTGTAGCTATTTTTAAGGAGATAGAAAGGTTGCGTCCAGATTTAGCTAGTGAATTACAAGAAAATTTTTATTTTGATACTCGCGCCCAAAACCCCAATGAAAGTAAATTCCAAAGTGTCCCAGTATTTATTAAACATGACGGTTTGGTCTCGGCTCTATACAAAAGACAGTATATTGAAACTGCACAACGGTTTTCAGAGGTGCCAAAGTTAACTGTCAAACAAATCGAGGCACTTGATCTGGTTGATACTCTTTGCAACAATGAAGAGTTCTGCTTTGATATCAAATTAAGACCTGGAGATATGGAAGTTGCAAATAACGCTACTACCTTTCATTCACGCGAGAACTATCAAGATTACGATGATATAAATAAACGTCGCTGTATGTTTAGGTTGTGGCTGTCTCTTTACGATGGACGTCCACTCCCAGACGCATACGAAGATACGCGAGAGTGGGCCCCAACGTTCCAACGTCGAAAAAAAATGAAGGGTAGCACAAAAGCGGTTTAATCAGATAAAACTAAAAGGGGCGTTAAAAGACAGATAACCCTTAGAGAGGATAACTTCTTAAGTTTGTTGAGTGATCCAAACTCCTAATGCCATTACAGCGATACCTAATGAACGAATAATTGTTAATGGTGATCCAGTAGATCCAAAAAGAGCTAAATGATCAATCACCGCTGCACTTACTAATTGTCCAACTAGAACAAAAAACACAGCATTTCCTACCCCAAATCTTGGCGCAATAGTTGTGATCGCTAGAAAATAAAAAACTATTAGTAGGCCTGCAAGAAAAAGATACTTTGGGGTGTCAGCTATCCGACTAATTGGTAGATTTGATGTAACCAGCGCGATGATAAAGATCGCCAAAAACGCAACAAATAACATTACTGCAACGGCCACGATTGGAGAGCCAATAAATTGACCAAATTGAGCATTTGCTGCGGCTAATAATGGAACTCCTAGACCTGCAGCAAACATTATTAGTGCGGAAGTAGTATACGACATTAACTTACCTTAAAGTTGAGTTTTCAAGTACTCAAAAATGTATCGTGAGAAGTATTGGCAGTCAATTGTGATCAGAGCTTTTAAGTTACACTATAGAAAGTTGGACTAACTTAGTAGATCAAGGATCATACCTTCATCCCTATCCAAACTTAAAATCAAAAGTCATCTCTCTGATAACATAATTTTTATGTTTTACTTTTTGTAATCGAAAATATAGATAGCAAAAAAAAAGGGAATTAAAAATGATTGAGAACTTTAATAATATATATTTATTTTCACTTTTTATTTTTGCATGCATCTTTACTCCTGGTTTTTATGCAGCCGCACAACTTTGGGAGTCTAAAAAAGTGTTAAAGAGGTATGGGATTGACGAATCTGCAACATTAATAGCTAGATTTGCCGCATGTTGGCCTACGGGAGAGGCCTTAGTGGCTTTGTTAATACTTTTCATAGGGCCTCAAGGGAACTGGGCCTTTTTCACGTTTGGTGTTATTGTTTTTGGTGCCAGCACAATTTACAATACTTTGTCGTATTTCAATATAGCTTTAACTCTGGGACGCGGTAAGTATAAAATTTTACCTGAGGCGATGTATGCCTCAATATTTAAGCTGTCAGTATATTTAATATTATTGATTTCTTTATCTGACAAATTATTTTTATAACTACGTTAATTTTTCTTAAATATAGATCATATTTTATAGGATAAGGATTCACTAATGAACGGTGCTTTTAATGGTTTTGGTATTCCTCAAGATTTAAAAACTGAGGACTCTACAATAAAAAATGATCCTTATTTGCTAAAACTGAGGGGTATCTTATCACAAGATAATATTATGAACGATTATACTCGAGAAGAAACTTTAAACCTTCAGCAAGAACTTTTATATCCGTATCTAAATTTTTTCTTAAGGAATGATAAAAATAATTACTATAAAAACTTATTTTTTTCACGAGGTTTAACTAAGGATGAAGATGGTTTACTAAAAGACGGTCTCGTTTTATCGGATTTGATTAAATTGAGGATTCATTCGGATGATTTACGGGGAGACGGTCAAGAAATAAGACGGATTGAGCACTTCCCAGATAAAAGCTACGGAATGAACTTTATGTCCAGCGGGACTACCAAGGGTACTAATGGTCCTGTGAATTTATATCGATCTAATATTTCTCTTGACCTGTCAAGAAAGACTAATGGAAACCTAATTGATTGGTCACTTGGAAAGAAAATAGATGGTGGTGAGTGTTTGTTCCATATGGCACCAGAGATGACTAATTTCCTTGCCTTTGCAGCAATCGGCTCTGACTTTTTACGCGACAGGGGTCTAAAAGTAGGTTTTGGAGCAAAAATTAAAAATGGCCCCAAAGACTCTACAATATGGCAACGCATTGGTCCAAATATCAAAGAAATGAGAAAGTTCTTTAAGAGTAAAAATCATACAAAATACTTTATTGCTAGTGGAGTTGGTCTATATAAAATGTTTATAGAACCTAAAGGTATAAAGGGTCTCATGATGAAATTATCTTTAGGAGCTCCACCTGTATACTTAGGTAAGCATGGTGTCTTAATGATTGGTGGTGGATTGAAACGTTTACCTCCTGAAATTACCTCATTAAGTCAGGTTGTGAAATCAACAAGCGATAAAATATATCTTGAAAAAAATGGTAAAGGTACTCCAGCACCTGTTATTGACATGCTTGGTCTCACGGAGTCTGGTAATGTTTTTATAGGCTTACCTAATGATCCAAACTCAGAGGAATTGTGGGCAAAGTATCCACACCCGTTATCATATACGGCTTTATTAAATTCACCAAATGATCTTACACCTGTAAAAAATCCAAAAGCTGGTAAAGAATACTTATTATTTTACGTTAATTTTGCTACTCTTGATTATATAGAGGCTATTATCCCTGGAGACTTTGTTCTTCCTGCAAATGATACATCAACAATAAAAACTATTATGGGAGAACGTAATATTTCTCAAAGAGGTTTTATATACTCTCGTAGAGCGGAGGTGGATGAAGGTTTCAAGATACGAGAAGGTTGTGGATGATAAGATTTTTGTCAAAAGTAAAAAAAAATAAAAAAGTAAGTTTGAACGCGACGTTTCCATGGTTGGAATCTATAGAAAAAAATAAGTTAGAACAAAAAAAAGAAACTTTTTCTTCCAGATTAAAGAATTTTAAGAAATTTGATAATTATATAAAAACTGATACATGGAAAAATTTATTAGCTGAATTTAAGACTGGCCTGATAGACACTGGTTACCCAGAGTATGCGGCTGATCTAGAGTTTGAGCTACTTACTGATTTATTTAACCCTGATACAATAAATAGCATCTTTTCAAATCCGAGTAACAGCTTTTATAAATCGATAGAGAATGGTGTTTTTATAGACGAACAGAAATTTTCAGAAAATTATAAATTTATCAGATCACCGAAAGGTTTGATATTCATTGTTGGAAGCTCAAACACTATATTGCCCGTAATATTAGCAATAATACTATCTTACCTTTGTGGCAATATAACTGTAGTTCAACTCTCCAATCTTCATCAGAAAGTAATCCCAAGTTTTTTTAATAGGTTACCACATTTTAAAAAGAACTGCATATATTTCACGAATTTAAACCAAGCAGTTGATGAAGATAGAGATCAACTTTCGCAACTGGTTTCAACAATTAAGTGGGATATAATAAATGTTTGGGGCGGTGAAGAAGCGAACGATTTTTACTATTCCACTTCTCGTAATAATAAATACAGACCTAAAGTTTTAAGTATGGAGCCGTTAACTGGAGTAGCACTTATACAAGCAAAGTATCTCGAAGAAAAACAAGAAACATTAGCAAAAGACCTCGCAGGGGCAATTACTATAATGGGGCAGCAGCTCTGCAGTTCTCCCACAGAGGGGTACATAATTGGAGAAACAGCAGAACCCTTGAGGAAAGATTTTTTTGTAGAGTTAGTTAATAAACTTGAAGAAAATTATCAATTTCAAAACTCAGCTGAAGCAAATGTTATCAAATTAGATAGAATTTTAACCAAAGCTATCGATTCCGGTGCCAGAGTTTATACGTCACAAAAATATGGAAATCTTATTTCAATTATTAACAGCGATGATCAATCATTTTTTAAAAAAACAGACTCAACCATAAACCTATCAATACACAGTAGAAATAACTTCTTAGAGTTAATAAATATCGACTCGTTTGAAAGTGCATATGAAACCGTCTCACAAATAAGCGAAAAGGTAACACATGATCAGATAAAAAAAATTCAAACAATTCTAGTTTTTGGAGATAAAGATTTTTGGGATGAAGCTATTAATCTAGCAAAAATTGTCGGTGCTTACCGAGTTATAGACCTTAATTATGTCTTAAAACGTCACCCACTTGAACCTTTAGATGGAATTCATTTAGTAGAAGAGTTTACATATCCAATTGCTATTTTAGATTAAAATAATTTAATGTATAAATAAAAAAAATTTAATTTGAAAAAGACTTTTTTTATTAATATAAATTCGCCTGGAATACGACTTAGAACATAGATAATTATTAGGAGTTAAAAATGACTGGACAATTAAACCCAACCGATTTGGTTGGAATGAGTTTTTGGATTATTTCTGCTGCAATGGTTGCTGCAACCTTCTTCTTTTGGGTTGAAAGAGATCGTGCTGTTGGAAAATGGAAAACATCATTAACCGTGGCAGCTATGGTAACAGGTATTGCTGCGATTCATTATTTTTATATGAGAGGAGTATGGGCCGACACCGGAGCAACGCCACTTGTATATCGTTATGTAGATTGGCTATTAACAGTGCCTCTCCAAATCATTGAATTCTATCTAATTCTAGCAGCTATTGCTGTTGTTGGAGCATCGTTATTCTGGAGATTGATGATTGCTTCGGTTGTAATGCTTGTAGCAGGATACTTAGGTGAAGTTGGTTCAGTAAATGTGTGGGGAGCCTTTGTAGTAGGTATGGCCGCATGGATTTACATAATCTACGAGATTTTTGTGGGTGAAGCGAGCAAGATAAGCGCTGAAAATGGCACAGCTGCGAGTAAGACTGCGTTTAATGCTCTAAGAATAATTGTTACATTTGGCTGGGCAATATACCCTCTTGGATATGTATTAGGTTACGGTGGTGTAGGTAGCCCTGAAGCACTCAACATAATATATAACCTTGCAGATTTTGTTAATAAAATCGCATTTGGTGTAGTAATATGGGCCGCAGCAACATCTAGCTCGGCTACAGAAACTGCTTAACTTTTTAAATAAAGTTAACCTTTAAAAATGTAACGGCGGTCTATAATGATCGCCGTTACATATTTTTAAAAAGTCATTTAAAGCAGTGCCAACCTTAAAGTTAGGCATGCATCATGTCTTCAGAATATTGACTAGAGTTTAGAAAACTATCTGTTTTCAAGGAAGTGGTAAGCCTCGATAATAGTAGTGACCAGTCCATCAAAAAAGCCAGGCACAGTTACATCAATCAGGCCAGTAGGTCTGTGTGTTTCATTGGCGATGATGTCCTCAGTTGATTTCAAAATAAAAAGGGAGTTTGGAGAATTTAGTAACTCTCGGTAGCTTGCGCCTTTTCCATGTTTCAGCACATTGATCGCCAGATAGTATTGGTGAACCCTATCCGCTAGGTCAGTTCGTCGAGTTTCCAATAGTAATGATTTCAATTTGCGTGAAAACGGGCCCCGTCTAAAGTGGTGTTGCATTCGCGCTTCAAAAAGAGAGAAGATATCAACCGCCGCTAATTCAAGTGCATTAGTAGTCGCACGAAGTTCTTCAATTTGGGTGCTGGACTCGTTCTGCTCGCTCATAAGTTTGAGGATTTCTAAAATACGATCTTCCAACATCTTTGCATTTTCTTGCGCCGTCGTAACCAGATCAAGTACAGTTTGTGAAGCTTCCATCATTTACTCTCCTTAATGTACCACACCCTCTAAAGCCATGCGGTTAGGAATGATAGTGGCACAAAGTCTCAATCGATACGCATAATCCCCATATCTATAACTTATTTTCAGTACTGCTTAATTCGGGTCTTATTATGTTCAAACACGTAGAACTGAATTGGGAAAGGTTTTACCTTGGTCACCTAATTACTTATAAACATCAATCACATTGACGAAGTGGTCTGAATAACATTACTAATTTGGAGGTTAGGTATTAAAAGTCATGTTTTTTTAATCTTATTCTTTAAGCTACAATATAAAAAATTTAGATAGGTAAATCAAATGTACGACTTCTACTCAGACACAAAAACAAAGCCATCAAATGCAATGCTTGAGTACGCTTTAGGCCGTTCCTTTGGTGATGAACAAAAAGACGAAGACCCAACAACCCTTGAATTGTGTGAGAGAGTTGCACGTCTTCTTGGAAAAGAGAGTGCTGTTTTTTTACCCTCTGGTACGATGTGTAATGAAATTGCTATAGCGGTTCAGACATCGCCGGGTGACGAAATTCTATGTGATCGTTCTTGTCACATCATCAATTTAGAAGGTGGAGCACCGGCTGCTATGAGTGGGGTGATGGTCCACCCTCTGGGTGGGAAATATGGCCAGTTTACAGAGAAAGATATTATGCAGGCCCTGCGCCCAAAATCACGGTACATGCCAATATCCCGAATGCTTTGCGCCGAACAAACAGTCAATCTTGGGGGAGGAGGGGTTTGGCCATTAGAGAAGCTGGATTCAGTGGCCCAGGTAGCAAAAAAATCAGGTCTTTCAACACATTTAGATGGTGCGCGTTTGTTAAATGCGTGTGCAAAAACTGGCATTTCAGCGGCGAGGTATTCACGTGAATATGATAGCTGTTGGATTGATTTCACAAAAGGTTTAGGAGCACCAGTAGGAGCGGTTCTTGCTGGGAGTGCTGAATTTATTGAAGCTGCTTGGCGTGTAAAACAACGTATAGGCGGAGCAATGCGGCAATCTGGTGTGATTGCTTCCTTTTGTCTTTATGCCCTTGAAAATAATGTTGAGCGGTTAGTAGAAGACCACGCTCTTGCTACTATCATTTCTGACTCTCTTGGGAATCTTCCTGGAATAGTGAATATTCTTCCTGTTGAAACTAATATTATTATTGCCGATCTGGCGGCAGACGCACCTTCGGCTGCCGAGTTGGTAAGTAAATTAAGTAAAGAGTCTATTCATATTGGAGAGTTTGGAGAGAAACGGATCCGGATCGTCACCCACCTTGACGTAAATACAAAAGCAGCAGAGCACCTAATTGGGGCGTTAAGTAATCACTTAGGCAACATTTCTAGATAATTATAAATTTGTTAAAGAAATAATCAATCCAAATGTATACTATTTTGTTTGGGATTGACCATATCAGGTAAAACAGAGACCGTAGGCCTAAGAAGGAATTCCACTTGAGGAATGCTGATTAAAACGGATCATAAGAATGACTATCACTCCTATCGAATTGCTATTTTACGCGGGTGGACTTTTCATCCTATTTCTTACTCCTGGGCCTGTTTGGGTTGCGCTTTTGGCGCGGGCTATGTCAGGGGGGTTTCGCTCTGCCTGGCCATTGGCTTTAGGGGTAGTAATAGGAGACGTGGTCTGGCCATTAATTGCTATATTAAGCTTAACGTGGATTGTTGATCAGATTAGCTGGTTCATGGATGTTATGAAATGGGTTGCTGTAGTGATGTTTATTGCTATGGGCATCCTTATGATCCGTCATGCTGATAGAGAGTTGTCTGAAAACTCCAGTCTGACCCGTCCAGGTATGTGGTCGGGGTTTGTCGTGGGTGTTGTGGTTATCATGTCCAACCCCAAAGCTGTTCTATTTTACATGGGTGTGCTTCCTGGCTTTTTTGATCTTACACGGGTCAAATGGCCTGATATCGTTGCGATTTGCGTAGTTGGCTTCCTTGTTCCACTCTTGGGTAATCTCGCGTTAGCGCTGTCTGTGGACCGTGTGAGAGGATTACTTAAAGCACCTGGCGCCATACGCAAAATAAACGTAATCTCAGGATGGCTGCTTCTTGGGGTAGGTGCCTTAATTGGGGTAAGTTAAAAACTCATTTTTTATTGATTATTAACCAAGTTTATAAAATTCAAACCAAAACCCCATATATTATTTGTTCGATTTAATAATAGGTGATGCCATAAATTACTAATCCTTATTCTTTATTAAATCTTGCCACCTACAGCTTTATTTTTGTTTTATTAATTAATTAATACTCAACTTGCTGACAAACTCATCATTACGCCAATCACCAATTAACTGTGAACCATCTACTCGGGTTAATGCCCCCTGCCCATGCTTTTCGTCATCCTTCCATTCACCTACGTATGATTCACCGTCAGCAAAGGTGTACGTACCCTGACCGTAAAACTTAGCATCCTTGTATTCACCTACATAGGAAGCACCATCAGCATGGGTTAACATACCCTGACCGTGGAATTTACCATCCTTCCAATCACCTACATAGGAAGCACCATCAGCACGGGTTAACGTACCCTGACCGTGCCGTTTACCATCCTTCCAATCACCTATGTATTTATCACCATCAGCATAGGTACTCGTACCCTGACCATGCGGGATATCATTCTTATGCTCTCCTTCGTACTCAGTACCATTTTCCGATTTCAGTTTTCCTTGTTGGGTGTCAGCCATAAATTACTAATCCTTACTCTTTATTAAATTTTGCTACCTACAGATTTATTTTATTAATTAATATTCAACTAGATCGCCACTCACTGGCATAGTATGTCTATCAATTTCATTATATTCTTGAAGTAGATGTCTTTGACTGTCTAGCCAGCTTACACCATTTTCCATATTTTCAGACATAGTATTACTATCTCTTATTATTATGGCAAACACTTCGTCTTTACATGTCATAATATAGTGAGTTGGTGGATTAGCAGTTCCCTTATCTTTAGAGAATTCTTTACTTGCTGCTACAAACTCATCAAAACACTCTGACTTTGGCTTGAATCGAATTACAGATAATTTCCGCATTAGTTTTCCTTTCCTGATGAACATCTATATTTTATTCTTTATTAGATTTTGTCATAGTAGAATGAAATGTAAATTACTTATTATATTTCTTTAAATTCAGTACTACTGAATGGCATTAATATCTTTTCATCAATATTTAAATCTTTTTAAAAGAGTTTTCTTTTCTTAACAAACCTACCTGAAAAATCCTAACCAGTTTGAACGCGTCCATCTTCCTGTTCACATTTTTTGATGATAGTTATAATGAAATCCTTGGGGGTATGATATGGTCATTGGATTAGTTAGTGGTATTTTTGTCTTAATTTTGGTTTTTACAATAACGAATGTTAGAGCAAATAGGTTAAAAAGCATGACAAAAAGTGAAAGGAAGGTAGGGCGATGGGAGCGCATAGAAAACAAAGTTTATATTGTGATTTTAATACTATCTATTTCATTTATTATATTTAGAGTTATTTTTTATTAATAACTTAAGAACATTAACTGAAGTCAGCGCACTTAGAGGTGCTATTATGTGCCTGTTGAGTATGTCGTAGACTACCTACTACAGGCGCTTTTGAGGTGATGGATTTATGGAAAATTTAAAAAAAACTTTGGTAGATAGCCTAAGGGTGATTAAGGAACTTTGGAAAAAGTTCAAAGTATTTGTGGCAAAATCTCTACCTACCCCATTAGGAAAATTTATACTTAGTGCTAAATTTGACAAAATCGTCCTTATATATGTAGGCATTTCTGCTCTTATCAAAGTTATTGGTGTAGTATCTTTAATAATTTATTTTTTCTTTTAAAAATAATTTTTTAAGTTTTTTTAATATAAATCAAATAACGAACTAGACTTTCTTTTTGTTATAAACTCCCTTCTCATAAATAAGTTACTCTAAAGAGTGAAATATTTTTTTAGAAAAGTATTCTTCTGGGAAGGTAGACTAGACGGTTCTGCCTGGAAGCGATACCATAATTAAATAATTAATTAAAAAAAGCTATTTTTTGAAGTGAGTATAAAAATGACTGATCACAATTACGAATCTGGCCGCCTTAACTTACCATTCGTTGGTATTTCGACATTTGCAAAAAAAACTTATCAAGGTGATTGGGATAATATTAAAGCTGATGTGGCCATTCTGGGAGCACCTTACGACTTTGGTACCCAGTTCAGAGCTGGCGCAAGATTTGGACCGCGAGGAGTGAGAGAAGCCTCAACCCTTTTTTCATTTGGTCATGGTGGTGCTTATGATCACGAAGATGATGCAACCTACTTAGGTGAGGACGTTAGAATAGTAGACATTGGTGATGCTGATATTATTCATACAGATACAGAACAATCACATAAAAATATTCAATATGGTGTAAAAAAAATACTCGACTCTAAAGCACTTCCAGTTGTTATTGGTGGAGATCATTCTGTTAATATTCCAATTATTAATGCATTTAGTGATGAAGCTCCTTTTCATATTATTCAGATAGATGCACATTTAGATTTTGTCGACATTCGGCATGGTGTCAAATATGGGCACGGTAACCCAATGAGAAGGGCAATAGAGAAACCTTATGTGACTGGATTAACACAAATTGGGATTAGAAATGTCTCATCAACAGCAAGAGAAGGCTACGTCGATGCACGAAAAATGGGATCGGATATTATCTCAGTTAGACAACAAAGAAAACTAGGCGCAATAAAAACAATTGAACGAATTCCTAGTAATAAAAGAGTATATGTAACAATAGATATAGATGCTTTCTGCCCGTCAATCGCTCCTGGCACAGGAACACCAAGTCATGGGGGGTTCCTGTATTACGACGTTTTAGAGATGCTTCAAGAAATAAGTAAAAAACATGAAGTAATAGGAATAGATCTCGTGGAAGTAGCGCCAGATTATGATCAAAGCGGATCCACATCTATTCTGGCAGCACAGCTATTAATGAATTTTATTGGTTTTATTTTTTATAATAAATACTCGCTAAAAATATGAGCTAGAAAGCTAGTTTTTTTAATAAAATAAAAAATTTAAATTTATATAAGTAAGGAGTTATTTGATGAATAGGTTGCTAGGCAAGAGAGTTCTAATAACGGCTGCGGGACAAGGGATGGGACGTGCTGCTGCTCTGGCTATGGCAGCTGAAGGTGCTAAGGTTTTTGCTACCGACATAAATGTAAGTGGGTTGGAGACCCTGTCTGAGGAAAACAACGAAATAGAAACTTTCCAGTTAGACGTTTTGGATCCTCTTGCAATTGCCAATGCTCCAGAAAGAACAGGAGCTTTGACTACGTTGTTTAACTGTGCGGGGTTTGTGCACAATGGTACTATCATGGATATGTCTGAGGACGATTGGGACTTTTCCTTTACATTAAATGTTAGGTCACAGTTTCGCCTTATCCGTGCCTATTTGCCGGGCATGTTGTCAAAACAAGAGGGGTCTATTATTAATATGGCATCAGTAGCATCATCTATCAAGGGAACGCCAAACCGTTGCCTTTATGGGTCCACAAAAGCTGCTATTCTTGGACTAACGCGTGCAGTCGCCGCTGATTATGTAAGTGAAGGTATAAGATGCAATGCCCTTTGCCCAGGCACAATCATGACACCTTCTTTGGAGGAGAGAATGCGCGCAACCGGAGACTACGAAAATGCAAAGTTAGAATTTTTGGCACGTCAGCCAATTGGTAGGTTTGCAACTTCAGAAGAGGTCACAGGGATTCTTATTCACCTTGCAAGTGACGAGTCAAAATTCACTACTGGCACCTCTCAAATCGTAGATGGTGGATGGAGCCTTTAGTTGAAAAATAATAATAATCAGCTTCCACATATTTCTTGAATCATTAGCAACACTTAAGGAATGAAAGTAACAAACCAAACTTTAGCGCTAATCTAGATAATTGGATAAGAAAAAATTATGTACAACAAGAACAAAATTGGATTCATTGGCGCCGGCATTATGGGCCAGGGTATGGTGCAGAACCTACTGGAAGCTGGTCAAGAGGTTAACGTCATTGCTCATAGAAATCGACAACCTATCGAAGAACTTGTAGCACTGGGTGCAAAGGAAATGATGTCTTTGCCTGATATGGCAAGCTGTTGTAATATCTTCATTCTATGTCTACCAAGCTCTCAAGCTGTAATGTCAGTTTGTGATGTCTTATTTCCTCTAGTATCACCAAAAACTATAATAATTGATTGCACAACCAATCAATTATTCACAGTAAAAGAGTTGGCCAAACAGGCAAAAACTGCACAAGTACGATATGTTGAAGCGCCCCTTACAGGTGGACAACAGCAGTCCAGGGATGCGATGTTAGGAGCGATAGTTGGGTGTGATGTGGATGACTTTGCCATGGTCAGCTCTATTCTTAAGCCTTGCTGTGCGCAAATTGAACGGCTTGGTGAATTAGGGATGGGAGCAACTACAAAACTCATCTCCAACTTTTTAGCACTTGGTACTGCCACCCTGGTTGTTGAGGCCATGAAGGCAGCTAATAACCTTGGGGTTGATTGGGAGAAATTCTATAAACTTGCATCCCAAGGATCGGGACATTCAATGAGCCTTGATCGGATAGCCCCCAAAGCAATTGCAGGCACCCATGATGGTTATGTTTTTACAATCGCTAACACAGTTAAAGATATGGAATATATCTCAGCCCTCCTGAAAGATCAGCCTGATGCTGCCGCCATCACAGACGTATTTTTAAGAATTTATAAAAATGCGACGAATGATGGCATGCAGGATGCGCTTTTAAGTTCTCGGCTTGAAACTAAATAACTGTTTAAGTGAAATGTGCATCTTTGCGCTTTTTAGGCGTGATACTTACCTTTTGATGAGGGCACGTGCGTTTCGCACGTTGGACATAAGCCGATTTGAGCTACGTGTTGCCAGTCCTTGGCGTAATCGCAATGCATCTGAACCCTCGACTTCACCTGAAAGGTTACGGAGCGCCTGGAGGCTAGGCCATCTTGGTAATGGTAACGCTGGATCATGGTTGTGCTGATCGCCATAGGTGTAATCCAAAGGTACCAGTTGTCGCGATACTAGCATGAGCGTCCTATCTCGTTTCAAGTAAGCTTCAGGGCTATCGAGGCACTTCTCTTGGAACACCACCATCTCTTTGTGCAATTCTTCAACTTCAGTACATAAATTTGTTAGAGAAAGACCACACCCTGATGGTAGTTGGATTTCAGTTAAATTAGAAAGTAAATCTGCAACTTGTGATGCAATGTTCAACGGAAGATATGGATTCGAAACGAGGTGGGCCAATGCATGTGCATAAATTTGCGTATCACGCAAAAGCAAGGCTGGATTAATACGTTCAATTTTATCATGTGGGGTGTGCCACCACCAACCCAAGGCGTTTCGCACTCCAACAGTTTCGGTTGGTTGACAGCTGAGGATTCCAAACAGAGAGGGAATCCCTATTCCCCAAAAAGACTGATCTGAATTACGTGCCATGCGGGTGCCATCATGATCTTGTCCTGAATGCTGTTTAATAGCGTCTTGGGCGAGTTCGGATAATTCGGTTGCGGCTGGTGCGGTACTCAGTAGGGAGTTTCCCTCGCCACCTGTTGAATCCACGTTTACGTGCACCGCGCAATCCCGCTCCAGCTCATGCCAATATTGATCAGCAAACCACGTTGACCCTGAATACCTTCCCTGCGAATGCCCAGACCAAAAACACAATCGCAAATGACGCTTCATTGCATGTTTATTTTTTGCCATACAGCGGGTGACCTCCATCATTGTTGCATTGGCGCTGCCATTGTCCATCACACCCTCATACCAAGTATCATGATGTCCAGAAAACAGGATATAAGGTGCATCTTCAGGTGCATTTCCTGCTTCGAGATCAGCAATCAAAATTGGAGTCTTTCGCCACCCTGTGTCGACTTTGGCGTGGATGGTAGCTGTAAGGTCAGGCGTTACCGCTAGTTGCTCTCGGATCGCCTTTCCGTCCTCTTCTGATACGGTCACGGCGGAGGAGGTTGGTAGATTTTGTACCGTTTCAAAATCGGGATTTCCCCAGATTGGGGAAAGACACATTTCATGGAGGTACTCATGTGGGCTGATGTGAATTTGACCTGCAGCACCTGCTTGGCGGCAACGTTTTGCCATTTCGGGTGTTGCCATGCCGTCAATTAGAACAATCTGATCGCGCACATCCACAGTATTGAAGGTTGTGTGAGACCCTCTGCCAAGGTCAATGATTTTGCGGGTCAGACCTGCTTCAGGCGTGGGTAAAGCCATTGAATGAGTGATCGCCTTAAAGCGTTTGCTGTGAAAATCTAAGTGTGCTGCTTCTGGCAAGCTTATGAAGGCATCATGGAAGAGTAGGGTCGTTTTAAGGCCGTAGCTGTCGAGAATTTTTCGTATATAGTTCAAGCTCTGCGCTTCATCTGTACTACCTGCCAGTTTTTTCCAACGGGAAAATTCTTGCAGATGTGTCATCATCTGGTCAGTTGAAATGCCTGAGATTAAATTGTTCAAAAATTCTGTGTTGAGGTTCATTGTAAGGCTCCATTTAAAGTTGCAAATTAAAAAATAGAAAATTAGCTAACAAAGGTTCATTCAATAAAAAGTAAACATCGTTTATATAGTACTATCGTTGATAATGAATTGAATTCCTCTCTTTTTTGACCAAAACAACGCTCCATGTTCGTTTTATCTTCCACAAGGTTATTAACCTTTCCATTGCTAACAAATGCTTTGAGTTTTTTGATTAAACATCGCTGCAGTATCAGAGTTAACAACCCTTTCTTGTATTTTATTTCTTAACTCTCACCTCGCCAAAGGCTATCATTTTCTTGCCAAACTGAATACTCCTCTTCAACCTTGAAGGTTGACTTGATATCTAAAAGTTTAGGTGGAACATCATTGACTGGCTCAAACTTAATCACCTCTCGTGAGATAGGAATATCGCTGCTGAAACTATCAAAAAATGCTCTGCGTATGATCTCCTCTAAACCCCCGGTGTATCCATATCCCGGATACAGAATAAATGAGTCGTGAACTGATAAGGTAGGCTCATTCAATTCATAAAACTGAAGCATAATATTCTCTGCAATCTTACTATTTTCAAACTGTAATTCCATCCCAATACCTGTAAAGAACAAATGCCTTATAGGTTTATGTGCCTCAAGTATTCGGTCCCTTAACTCGGCCCATGACATTTCTAATTGATCTAAAATGATATCCTTTGGGCATCTCTTTAGTGGATTACTTGCCTGTATCATTGCATTAAAAGCTTTCCTAACAATATCTCTATGCTTGCCATCGAGCACGCGATCATAGGCATCCTCAGAACCTAAGTCTTTATTATATGCAAAATAAATTATATGTGGGTTTAGTTGACTATAGTCATATTCACAGGTTTGGTTTCCATCTAGCGTTATGTGTTTGCGATACTCGGAAGGAATATTTTGCCACCACCCGCCATAAAAATGACCTCCCTGTTTAAAAGATCCATTTGAGAAGATACGTACCAGTGTTCTTTCAGATAGATCCAAGGACTCCTTTTTTTTATGATTAGAAATACGGTTTTCTAAAATAGGTATTTCAGAATCTTTAATCTTTAGGTCAGCCCAGTGTCTTATAAGACGTTGATTTATCATCCTCAGATTATCACGATAATCTTCCGTCTTGGGGGTATCTTTGTAATCAATGGCTTCTTTATGGCCATTTATAGTATTTCCAAGAATAATAGTTTCTTTACTTAAATCTGGCGTTAGGATGATCGCTGGATGCCCTCTTAAAGATTTGAATCGATCTATCAATTCATCGGTTGCTATAAAGCGGGTAACATCTCCCTTCACCTCTTTTTGGCCTAAGGAACCACTTTTAGTAATCTCAATAAGACCTAACTTGATAAGGCCATTAAAAGCAGCCTCCATTTGTTGGTAGTTTAAATTAGGGTCTCTGTATCTAGAGTTCTCAGAGTAGTAACCACTCTTACAGTTAATTAAACACTCTCTTACTGGTATTGATTTAAACGCTTTCCAGAGATCTTTAAGAAGATGTGTAACTGCATGTTTGAACGCTATATTTTCATTGGTCGGCATACTTCGTGAACGACCTTCTTTTGTTTTAATATCAACAGTTATTTTATTTATAAGTTCATTAAACATATGGAGAGACCAAAAAGTATCCTAACACCGCGTTAAGAGTTGGATATACTATAACATAGTTATTAAATAGATTTAGAAGGTATTATCACTCAAATTTTTTCTTTCACATTCGTTCCATCTCAAGCAACAAAGTGTGTATTTTTTATAGCTCTTGATAGGCTCATTTAGATTGCCTTAGCTCAGGCTAAGGCTAACATTATGCCATTACAGAACTCAATAGGAACCTTTCAACTGCTCATATCTAACTGAGCAATGGCAATGCCACTCTCACCTGCAACTGCATATAGTAAATAAATTATCTCATTTTCGACATACACTGCCGGATCACGGAGTTGATTAACATGGCCATAGGCTGTACTCCGGACTGAAGATGTCAGAGGTGCATCAGCACCTTCCCAGCTAAATTCTGGACGCAAGATTTCTACTGGACTACTTTCTTTCCAATCCATCCAGTCACTGGAAAGATCTATACTACTATGCAATATAGCTTCAGGGTTATGGCCTACCTCAGTCCAAAAAACTTGCAGCGCGTTGTTGAAGATGAATAATGCAGAATGCCGCATATTCGGGTTGAACAGCATTGGCCCTCGCTCAAACCCACTAAGACCATCACGCGAACGGTAAAGCTGGCCCGGCATTGCCAACGCGAAGCTCCATGCGTCATGCTGGAATACCCGGAAATAGGACCTGCCGAGAATTTCTGGTAGCACAGTGAAATCGATCCCATCAGTGGAAGTCGCAACGCGCGATGTTTGTTTAGCATAACTTTCAAGACCATGGAAATACATCACGATGCGCTTCGATTTGTGATCGACATGCACATCAGGTGAAGCAATATGAGGGGTGCTCGCATCAATATGAAAACTATGTGACCGACCCGTTGATGGGGAATAGGCTGATTCAAGATCTGTCGTGGCTTCGCATGGTGTAGCTGGAGGATCTGTTGGGAACAAAGAATTACACAGATGGAGGCTACCTGGTTCATAGATGAGCCATGGCCCTGTTAGCTCATTGGCATAAGCAAGCCGTATGTAACTGCCCTTATGGTCAGCAAAATATAAGTAGTAACGACCCAATGGCTCCACCACCCAGTCAGGTACTCGGATTAACGACGGCCCCTGAATATTTACACCGATCGACGGATGCGTTTTGGGTGTGATTATAGGATGATCAAGTAATCGTGTTGCTAAGGGCATAAATGATTATCCGTAGATTTTATAAAAGATATTTATCTTAATAATTATTACAATATATGGCTCATAATTCAAACATAATTTTATTATTAGTGTGGTGATGAAGTTTCGAACATATTAATAATATTTATTTTAAAACCACCAATGCCGACTTGGGGATACTTTTAGAAATGGTTGTGGTAAAGATTAAGAACCAAGGTTCGTTTGCTGAAACAAACTAAACTGGTTGTCAAACTAGTAACAGTATGTGTACTGGTGCAGTGCTAAAATAATTCTACCTGAACTTTTATATCCTTTGAAGATCATTAAATCTGGAACCTTTTTCTTTTATCTATTCTTTGGAACTCATCTCATGACCATCACACATCTTATTACTCATTCTGGTGGCTTCCATGCAGATGAATTGTTGTCCTCTGCGGTGCTGACGCGACTGTTTCCTGAAGCTCAGTTGAAACGTAGCCGTGATCAATTATGGGTCACTCCGGCGCCTGATAAAATTATTTACGATGTGGGTGGTCTTTATGATGCTGAGGCACAGATTTTTGATCACCATCAGCGTCCTGGCCCCCTTCGTAATGATGGTCAACCTTTTAGCTCTTTTGGTTTGATCTGGGCCCACTACGGACGAGATTATTTGGTGAAAATGAATTTTCCTGCTGAGGAAATCGAGGTTGTCCACGCCAAGTTTGATTTAGAATTTGTACTACCTATTGATTTACTCGACAATGGAGCCATTCAACTATCTGTCGCGGGACCACTGGCAAACCTGACTTTGCCAACTCTTTTAGAAAGCTTGAGACCAGTATTTGATGACACGTCTCCAACTGCTGATGAAGATGCATTTTTTGTTGCATTACCCATTGTGGTCCGCTTTATTGAAGCGATACTTTGTAAATTTGTGGCGGAAGCTCGTGCCCTTGGCATTGTACAGGAGGCAATTGATAAAGCTGGAAAATCACAAATACTTGAGCTTCCGGCAGGCATGCCCTATCGTTCCGTTCTTGATAACGCGAAGGCTGATCACATCCTGTTTGTCATTCATCCACGCGGTGATGATTGGACACTCAACGGTATTAAATTATCAAACCATACTTTTGATCAACGCGCTGATTTACCGTCCGCCTGGGCTGGTCTGACAGATAGTAAACTCGAAGATGTAACTGGCGTCAAAGGTGCCAAATTTTGCCACAATGCTCTTTTTATAGCTGTTGCAAGCACCCGTGAGGCGATCCTAGAGATGGCAAATATCGCAGTTCAAGACGTTGGACAGTCGAGGTTAGCTTAATTCATTAGTGCGTTATAACACAGCTTGTGAGGCCCCAGCATTTTGCAAGCTATGCTTATAGTGATTTATTTACGTATCAGAGGTAGATTAAAATAAGTTTTTGTATAAAAATTTGAAAAATCTCTTATGAGGTTTTGCAATATACTACGGGAACGAATGCAAACTTGACAAGATCCAAGGCTACTGGCACTGAACCTCTTTACCGTTGACTGTAGTTCGGTGTCTTTTAAGGGTTATTTGGTATATGGAAAACCTTCGTGGTATTACTTTCATGCTTCTTGCGATGGGAGGTTTCGCAATTGAAGATGGACTTATTAAAAGTCTAACCAAAGATATACCTGTATCTCAAATCCTCATTTTACTTGGTACTGGTGGAACCATTATGTTTGGAGGTCTCGCTATTTTAAAGGGCGAGAGCCTTTACTCACCACAAATGCGTAGCAAGGCGTTTGTAGTTCGTTTTGTATCTGATATTTTATCACCCTTATTCTTCCTTCCAGCCCTTGCACTAATTCCACTTTCTACAGCATCATCCATATTACAGACTATCCCAATTTTAGTTACAATGGGAGCGGCATTGATTTTGGGCCAAAGAGTAGGATGGAGGCGCTGGAGCGCAATTACAATTGGTTTTTGTGGCGTGCTACTTATTGTTAGACCAGGTATGGCAGGTTTTGACCCTGCATCAATATTGGCTATTTTGGGAGCTATATTTCTTGCCTCTAGAGATCTCGCTACGCGTGTCATGCCTGCCGGGTTATCAACAATTACTTTAACTACTTATGCTTTTGGGGCAAGTATCATTGCAGGATTTTTGTTGATACCATTCTTTGACTCTTTGCTCTGGCCAACACCAGTACAATGGGTTTGGCTTTTGATACTTACAGTATTATGTGGTCTGTCTTATGCTGCAATTGTAATTGCCACGCGCGCGGGTGATGTGGCTGTGATTGCACCATTTCGCTATTCACGTTTAGTTTTTTCATTGATGATAGCAGTTATATTTCTGGGAGAACGTCCGGATTGGCAGACATTGTGTGGTGCGACAATTATTATTTCTGCAGGACTTTACACCTTTTGGCGTGAGCGGATTAAATTTCGTCAATCATAAATAGGATGGTGTATCTTAACATTTGATCGAATTTTTGGATCAAGTTTTTTGAACTTCTAGAGTTGTCTTTCCAGTTATGCAGTTGCATGACAACTACACCACTTAGGTCGCCTCAAAGATTTTATGAAGTTAGTATGATTAGTGATGGAACTCTTTGGGTACTTTAGGGTGATTGATCTGATCAATTAGTAACATTCAGATGTAAATTAAATAAAGATAGACCAGTCTAGGTTAAACCTTTAGCTGAAAGTTGTTTGAATAATATTGAGACGCTACTCACTTTAGGTAAATTTTGTGCATTTTCTAGGAAAGAATTTGCCCATTCATCACCAAGTATAGGTATAGTAAAGGTACGAAATTTATCCCAAATGAGTGTGTCGGAGACTTTATTTTCTGGATCGCCTTGTGCCTCTGTCTTTTCTGAGGATAAAATCTTTCCACTTTTTAGAACCAAATGTACGCGTGCAAACCTCTGTGCTGGAAAAGCAGAGTTAAATTCATCTGTTTCGGAAATTTCAACTAGTTTGCTCAAATTTAGAACGTCCTTATCAGTAAGGCCATTATTAGTAATATGAGCTACGCTAATCGTTCCATATATTAACGCTACAGCTACAGAGAATGGTAACGAATATTGAGCTTGTTCCGTATTTGTAGGAATAACATTTAACCGCTTTGCTTCGTGAAAGCTTTCAACCTTAATTTTAACAATTTGGTCTGTAGTTATGCCATGTTCCTGAACTAAAGCGATTGCCCCCTCAGCTGCGGGTTGGGCCCAGCGGCACACTGGGTAGAGTTTAATATACTGTTGTTCGATATACCAATTTTGACCTAAATCACTCCAAAATCTATTTAATGCAGGATCTTCCATAGTGATTGCAGGTGCACCTGTGAAACCATCTTGAGCGAGATATCCGGCGGAAACACCTGCCATTGCGCCCCAACCTGAACCGTCCTTTACCATCGTAGGGGCATCGATACATCGCATCATCTGACTCCTAGGTCCATGATACTCTGCAATACCGATAGCTTCGCGAGTTTGTGTTTTTGTTAGACCCAACTGGCGGGAGGTCAAAGCTGCTGTTGCAAGTGCAATCCAAGCGCCAGAAGTATGATAATCACAGGCACTTGAATGTAACGAAATACCAGCTCGAGTTCCAATTTCATAACCTATTACAATCGAAGTAAGCAATTCGCGTGCATCATTTATTCCCTCGGCCTCCATTACAGCGATCAAACCAGGTAAAACACCACATCCCACGTGGCCCTTAGTTAGCTTATGACCATCGTGGGCATCAAGTGCGTCTATAGTCATGCCGTTTGCCAATGCCGCTCCTACTGCACTTACTTTCCGTCCATCTTGCCAAAGAGTTGAATCATCACCACCAAACTGACGGGCGGCATGAGCATGAATAATTTGTGAAAGTTTGGTTTGAGATCCTCCAACAGCAACTCCAAGGGTATCAATAAAACATCGAACAGCTTCATGGATAGCTGCAGAAGGGAGGCTGTCGAAGGTAGTATCATGAATAAAATCTAAAGAGGTCATAATGTTAATCCTTATCCTTATCCATCATGAGCATTGTACCATTTTTTTATATTTTAGCATCAGGTGCCACCCAATTTTTCCTTTCATTTCTAAATTTTAGTTTAACAGAGATTATATAAATAACCTCGTTCATTTGAATGATTTTTCGGCGGAAGGTGCTCTTTCAAAATCTAGATGAAATTCATCCAGTTGTGGTGGAGAAATACCAGCTGTTTGCAACTGCACATGGGCCTGTCCACGATGGTGGATCTGATGTTGAAAAAGATGTAACAGAATCGCTTCAACGGTTTCTTGCACTGAGTTACCATTGCGGACGAACGAACGTTGTTCAGCCAAAGCTTGTGGTGTGGCAGCTTGGCAAAAGTGGATCAGTCGAGCATCAGTTATGGCTTGTTCTTGTGCAAGAATTTTTGGGTTTTCAACGACCACACGGTCAAACACCGCAAGTCCAATGCCACCCAAAAGCAGCGCATCGGTATAAAACAGGTCCACTTCATACGTATGGTTCAGAGTCGCACAGAGCGATGGAAAGAAACCAGGCTGTTTAGACTTGAATTTATCTATGGTTAAGTCTTTTATGGCCTCAAAAAAAATCTCATTAGCCCATGCGTTATTTTTCGCCATTAACAGATATGAACAGGTCATGGTTACAATCAACTTTTAATTAATTTTATGTTAGATTTTTTTATATGAACTTTAAAAACCATTATTACACCCTCATTTTTATTAACCTATTTTATAAGTGTAATGAAGATTTGAAAAGTTAAAAAACAATTTTTTGAATGAGTTGATATAAAAAGAAATCCAACACCAAGGTAGTTAAAAGAACTAGTGGGGTAGGGTAGTCACATCGAGATAGTTATCCCGTAGTAGTTTGCCATATATATATTAGTAGCTTTAGATTGATTTTTTTCTTCAATGGGTCAATATAAATGTTATGAAATGTTTACGGAAAGTGAAACCTAATGACTAAACATACGTTGGAAAAAGAAGTTCACGACCTGCGTGAGGAATATAATGAAAATGGTGTAGTTGTTATTAAGAATGTTTTAAACAGCTATTGGCTAGAAGTTTTGCAAGAAGCTATCGAAATACAGGTGCAAGAGAAAAAACGATATTTTGATAATCGTAACATGCGGATGCAGTTAGGCGGTTTTAGAGATTTCTGTCTCTATTCGGGGATTGGCAAGATAGTCGCAGAGCTGGTAAACTCAAGCCGCACCTCGCTGGTGTTTGATCAAATGTTTGTAAAAGAAGTTGGTACCAAAACTCGAACAGGATGGCATACTGACCAACCTTATTGGCCAATAGTTGGTCCCATTATGACTACGTGGATTGCACTTGATCATGTTGATGATGAAAATGGCGCTCTTGAATTTATTCCAGGCTCACATAATTGGGGGAAAAAGTATCACCCCTTTTTAACTGATCAACTTGGCGCTTTTGTTAAGTATATAAAACCAGATGACCCCCAATATGATGAAATGCCAGATTTTGAAACAAATCGAGATAAATATGAGATTAAATCCTGGTCCTTGGACCCAGGCGATATGTTAGCTTTCGATGGTTTCATTGCGCACTCAGCTAAGGGAAATCAAACTGCCACTCGTCGACGTCGTGGCTATGCAGTGCGTTTTGCAACTGATGGCGCTACTTATGACCCATCGCAGGGCGTAGCTGATTGGCTGAAAGATGATACTCTTGAGCTAGGTGATCCGTTTGAAAGTGAAAAATTCCCATTAGTATACAGAAAATCCTAATTTAATATGAGTAGGCAATCTTTCTAGAGTGAGCCTTAGCTAGATCTATAAACGCTACGCATAATGATTGGGGTCAAATACATTGGGATTTGATAACAACCTAAGAATATCAGTAATTGCTCTGATTGCATTATTGGTAGGGCTATTAAAAACAAAGCAAAATTTCGATTGCCTGCAACAATTCCAATTGGAACAGCTAAGTCTGGATACCCTAATAGCTTCATCACATGGAATGCTATAAATTGGAGTCCAAGGTTTACCACAAGTGCAAAGACGAACCACTGAATGACAGACCAAGGATCGGAAACGATTGCTGGTCTTAACGCAGCCATGAGGCCGATAACCATAAATGCAAGTGTCAACGTCATGAGCCCATCTAGTGCGACCGTTCGATCATTATCAATCTTTGGCGAGATTAGCGCGCGAAGTAAAAAGCCACTCAAGGCAGCAAAGATTATTGTTCCCAAAAGGTAAGCAGAAGCTGAAAAAACGTATGCGAGTCCGCCGAGTTCTGGGATAATCCAAAAAATGGGAATTACTGTCACTGGTAAAAGGGCTGTTCCCAATATCAGGGCTTGAAAGGTTGGCTCTGGTTGAGCGCCCAAAAGAATTGAGAAATTTGGAGCGCCTGTGATTGATGGAGCCGCAAGGATTAAAACTAAAGCAATGGCAAAGATTGAAGAAGAAACTCCAAAATAACTAAAAACCCCCAAAGCAAATAATGGTAAAATAAGCTGAAGAGTCAGAACTGTTATTAAAACCTGTGAGGCTCTCTGGAAACTAAATACTACTTTTTGATGTCCAATTCGAAATGCGGTCAAAAATAACAGGAGTGCAACCAGTTGAGGAAGAAAATCTTTCAAAACTACAGCGGTTCCAGGTAAACAAAAGCCAGCGATCAATCCAGCGACAAGAGTGTACCTTCCATGCGTCGCAACAAATATGAATATTCTCAACACCATTGAAGCTCCCCTTTACCAAACCATAGGACTATTTTATTATTTTATCTTTCCTGTAAAGTAAGCTCTTTTGCAATCATTTATGTCATTTGCGCTTTTACTCTCTGCACTATACCAGTGCAAAGTTTACAAAGTGTATTGGAAATTTTCTACAAAATTGACAAACCAAATTAAATAAGCAAGTTTTAAACTATTCTTGTTAAAAAGGGTTTTTAAAATGTCAGACACAAATAGTAAAATTACTGGTGGTTGTTCTTGTGGAAATGTCCGTTACGAATTAAAAGAAGAACCCATGTTTATTCACTGTTGTCACTGTCACTTATGTCAACAGCAAACGGGATCAGCATTTATAACGCACGCCTTCATTGAAGACTCTAATTTGGTCATACACTCAGGGGAATTAAGGTCGTTTCAGGGTCCATCAGGGTCTGGAGGTAAACATACAGTAAAGTCCTGTAATAATTGCGGAGCTGCAATAGTTAGCTATTTTGGTCCAACAACACATTTAGCCATTATTAAGGTTGGGACATTTGACAACCCAAGTTCCTCTCCACCAAATGCACACATTTTTACTGAGTCAATGGTGGCTTGGATAAAAGTCCCAAATAACATTAAATGCTATAAGCAGTTCTATTCATTTCAAGAGGCATGGCCTTCGGAAAGTTTTTCACGGCTGCAAGAGGTTAGGAAAATTAAAACTTAAAAGAAAGGTTTTCACAAAATAATATAGGGTTCTGAAACAGATTATTTACATCTTCTGGCTTGTTTACATCTTACCTCCATCAATTATTAAAAGGAGGAAAGCGGGTTTTTGCTGCCACTATCGGCCAATCCATATCATTACGTACATATTCCTTTGATGCATCTCGTGATGGATTGTAATCCCAAGGTTCACCAGCACCGGCTTCCATTGCCGAGTGTAATGCACGGCGAGATTTTTGTGTGATAATAATACGGTTACGTAAATCTTCAGAGTCCCAACGATCAGCGACCTCTTTTTTAAAGGCTTGGGCTTGTTTAGCGTAAGTAGTGTCATTCGCTAAATTAACCTTTTCAAGTGGATCAGACACGATGTCATACAACTGTGGGGGATCTGGATCACAGTGAATATACTTCAAAGCACCACGACGTATCATGAATACAGGATATGGTGTCATCTCAGCACAATATTCACCAATCGCTTCATCCTTTGGATCTGGTTCACCCCTGGCGAGTGGTAACAAACTATGACCATCAATTGGTTCACCTAAGATGCTGTCATCAGCCCCTGCAATATCCAAAAATGTTGGCAATATGTCGACCAAGGAGCAAGCATTTTGTATAGTTCCCTGTTCAATACTCGGACCTGCCATGATCAATGGAACGCGAGCGGAATGTTCAAAGAAGTTCATTTTATACCAAAGACCACGCTCTCCCAGCATATCACCGTGGTCGGCAGTCACGATAATAATCGTATTATCAATCATTCCCGTTTCTTCAAGTGTTTGAATTAACTCGCCAACCTTACTGTCAAAGTAACTGACATTGGCAAAGTAAGCGCGACGTGCCCGACGGACTTCTTCATCAGTTAAGGGGATATAAGATGCCTCTATTCCATCCATCACACGTTTTGAAAATGGATCTTGTTGATCAGCTGACAGGACATATTCAGGCATACCCACGTCTTGATCATCATATAAATTCCACCACTCTGGGCGCGCTACATAAGGGTCATGTGGATGAATAAAACTTGCAACCAAACAGAATGGGTTAACATTGCCGTGAGCTGAATCCCTTGCCTGATTGAATAACCAACGCTTGGCGGCAAAACCTACTTCATCATCATAGTCAGTTTGGAATGTAGCGTACCCCATACCACTTTCTTTGACGGTTTGCATGTTGTGCCACCATTTATCCATTCGTTCGTCCCCGGCTTCCCAATCTGGTGTCCACGCAAAGTCAGCTGGATAAATATCTGTGGTAACACGATCTTCAAATCCGTGTTTTTGATCAGGTCCGATAAAGTGCATCTTTCCTGAAAGGCATGTACGATAACCCGACGTTTTTAGATAATGTGCAAATGTCGGTATAGATGCTGGAAATTCCGAACCATTATCATATGCAGCAATACGGCTAATAAGTTGCCCTGACATAAACGAGAACCGCGATGGCGCGCAAAGGGGAGAATTACAATAAGCTGCATCAAACCGCATACCACGTGCAACCAACGCATCCATATGTGGTGTTTTTATAACAGGGTGGCCGTATGCTCCCGTAAACTGTGGTGCTAGTTGGTCAGCCATTATCAATACTATGTTAGGTTGCGTGCTTGCCATTTCAAGAGAATCCTTATGTGTAAGCTTTTAGTATGAGCTAGCTTAGCATGTATGATCACTTCATCACATGTTTTAGAGTTAATCTCTTATTAAGAACTATTTTAAGTGTTAAGATTCTATTTGATTTGGTATAATAAAAATGGTTTTCCGTTTTGGATTTCATTCTTTCCTAAAATGGTAAGAATAGCTATTCTCAACAAATAGTATACGTGTTGGGTTTGAAATGCTCAGATTCGTAATAAATGATTTGATTTCATTTTTATTGTAAAAAGGTGATAGAATGAAAGGCTTTGATAAAAAGTTCGTAGACCTGCCAGATTATATTTTGAAATGTACTGCGCAAATATGGGAAGGTCGTGATATTGCGGCGCTTGATTGGCATTACTCTGATGACCTTTTGGTGAGATCTCCCGCCGGGATAAGTCGTGGAAATACATCAGGTAAGTCCAATACAATGGCAACCCTTGCAGAGTTCCCGGATCGTGAACTCTTTGGAGAGGACGTTTTGTGGTGTGGTGATGACGAGGTTGGGTTTCTTTCCTCTCACCGTATATTTTCAACTGCGACGCATCGTGGTGGGGCTTTTGGTCCGGCAACTGGGGTGAGGGTATCATTTCGGACTATAGCAGACACGTACTGTCATAAAAATCGTGTATGGGATGAGTGGCTTATCCGGGACAATGCTGCCATTGCACTTCAGCTTGGACAAAATGCAAAAGATGCTGCAATAGCAATTATTAATAGGGGTGATACAGAAATGCCTCTAAATCCAACAAATGATGTGGTAGGGCCCTATACAGGTTCTGGTAATACTGAAGAGTGGGGTGAGCGACACGCATCTATACTCAGGCGGATTATGACTGCTGATTTTTCGGTTATAAAAAAGGAATATGATAGAGCTTGCCATCTGTCTCTTCCGGGTGGGCAGGAAGTACATGGGTGGAGTGAGGCGGATAAATTCTGGATTGGATTACGTAGCGCCTTTCCTACTGCACAATTCAAGATTGACCATCAGATGGGTCGCATTGATCCATTGCTCAGCCCACGCAGTGCTATACGCTGGTCTCTTACGGGTTCCCATGACGGTTGGGGTCGTTATGGATCACCTACGGGCTCAAACGTTCACATTATGGGTGTCAGCCACGTAGAGTTCGGACCTTGGGGATTACGAAGGGAAGTTACTCTGTTTGACGATATTTCAATCTGGAAACAGATTTTGCTTCAAACTGGACTGTGATGTGGAGTTGGTTAAGTTTGACAACATATCCTATAATACTTTTGTTCTATACAAAAGTTTATTTGGAAATAAACCCAACTTACTCAGAGGAGATTTGAGGAATGGTTAAGACATTAATTCCTGAAGACTTACTCGTGTTGCTACGAGAAATTGATACTCCAACAGTATGCAACGCAATTGAGGTGGTACAGGGTAAAAGAGGTTTTAGTCGTTTTACACGAGGAACAATGCTCCACTCTAAACCAGGGGCCCCTGCCATAGTAGGGTTTGCTCGAACTGCAAAGATTGCAGGATTAATGCCACCTACAGAACCTATCGATGTCACGCGCACGCGACGCATGGACTATTTTCGTTCAATGGCAGGGGGGCAAGGTCCCACTGCTGCTGTCATTGAGGATTTAGATTTTCCCAACTGTATTGCTGGTTGGTGGGGTGAAGTAAACGTTGCAGTTCATAAGGGGCTTGGTCTAATGGGAGCTGTCACAAATGGTGTAATGCGTGACCTGGACGTTATGGATGATGGCTTTCCTGTTCTGGCGGGTTCGATTGGGCCAAGCCATGGGTTTGTCCACGTTGTGGAAATTGGTGAACCAGTGAATATTATGGGTATTGAGGTGGCTCAGGACGAGTTAATACACGCAGACAGGCATGGCGCATTGGTAATTCCATCTGATGTTATTATGTCTCTGAAAGATGCTATTGGAACTGTCATAACCAATGAATCTATAGTGCTTGGTCCGGCGCGTGAACCTGGATTCGATATAAAAAAACTGGAAGAAGTCTGGCTTAAGTTTGAAGCGGCCAGAACATAATGAACAGCGATTGTAAAAAATACTCTAAAAAATTAAAACGAGTAAGTTTGATGTAATTAACTTTTAATCAGTAACTATCGACTCACCATTTAATTATTTGGAAGCTATTGCAGCACCTTCTGAAAGGCTTTTCAGTTTTGCATAAGCAATATCTGGATCTACAGATCCAAAACCGGCAAATGTACCAAAACCACAGTCAGAACCGGCTATCACTCTATCAGGCCCAACAATATCTGAAAATCGATTGATCCGTTGCGCCACAAGTTCTGGGTGCTCAATAAAGTTTGTTGTTGTGTCAACTACTCCTGGTACAAGGACTTTATTATCGGGGATCTCAGATTTGCGATCACGAAATACCGTCCATTCATGTGCATGCCGTGGATTTGAGGTTTCAAATAAAAGATACTTTGCTTTTGCAGACATTAATGTTGAAAATACTTTGTCCATGCCAATATCACAGCAGTGTGGTCCCTCGTAGTTTCCCCAACAAATATGAATCCGAACTTTTTCTTCTGGGATATTTTCCAGAGCATGATTAAGCGCATCGACGTGAGACGCGGCAACTTTCACAAATTCACTGTCACTTAGCTCATTAAAAAGCATATGGCGTGATAGGGCGAGATCAGGGCAGTCAAGTTGCAGGTCTAGACCGGAAGCAACAATTGTTTCGTACTCTTCACGCATTGCGTCAGCCAATGCGGCTAAATAAGATTCACGGTTCTTGTAATAAGCATTTTGTAAGAACAATGAGATTACACCCGGGGAGGCGGCATTCATGAAACCACGATCAACACCAGAAGTCTTCATTGCAGACTTTAAATTTCTTATATCTTTTTGTAACTCACTTTGGTCTTTGGATGAAACTTTACCTGTACACTGAGGACGAGCATATTGAGGTGTTCCGCCATCATTTGCTAATCGTTCCAAAAAACCAGGAAACATTTTCAAATCAGCGGGCGCGTTGCGTGGGCTATCACCGGAAAAGCCATTGTAACGGTCTTTTACATAGGTCGCATAAGATATTTTAGAAGTCTCACCATCACTTACTATATCTACACCAGAGTGCACTTGTTTTGTTACTGTTTGTTGAACGGCATTAGACATTACGGAGTCAAATTCGATCTGATCATATTCAGTTTCATTCTCACGTGCAAAAATAAAATCAACAACTTTTTGGCTACGTGGTAAACTACCAACATGTGACGTCAGGATTTTTGTCATTAGAATTCCTTTTTAGTTCTTAGTTACCAACCCAAGTTGGACCTGCAGGATCTTCATTTGAAAGAATGCGATACAAACTTGCTTCACCAGTTACAGAAGGTTCAATTCGATGTGAAAATCCAGGTTCCAATAAGCATGTATCACCTGGATTCAATACTACGTTACCGCCTTCCCAGGATAGTTTCCAGTGGCCTCGCATTGGCATCAAAACTGCAGAATTTTCAAATGATTCAAGTACTTTAAGGTTAGGGCTACGTGTCAGGAAGTCGATATTAAATCCAGGTTTGTCTGGTAATATACCTTCTTCTCCTATCACTTGTACCGGTTCGTGTGCTGCAAAGGCCATTAAATCATTATAACGTGCAACATGACGAGGCACCAATTTTTTGGCTTTGGGCTCTGGTATTTGAGCCAGGAAATCGTTTGAAAGGAGTGGCATGGGCTTAAGGCCCTCAGGTAGAGCCTCACCTTTTTTGCTATCGTAGAGACGACCATTTTCGCCTAAAATTAGGCCGTGCTCTGCTGCGTCTTCGATTACTTGAGGAGCCCAAGTGACACCGCCTCCAGCATCATCTCCACCCAAAATTGCCATAATCATTCCATAATTTGAACCAATATTTTCAAAACCACGAAAGATTCCAGTTGGAATATTTATAATATCTCCCTCTTCTAAAACTACCTCTCCGGCTGTTCCAAAACGACCCCAAAAAAAGCGCCAACGCCCTTTGAGTACAAAAAATACTTCTGCTGTAGTGTGTATATGTAACGAGTTCCTGCATTGTGGAGGTTGGCCAGCTGCACCTATATTAAAGCCAGGTGTCTCTCGTAAGTGGATGTGCTGATCAACACTTTCACTAACGCCGCCACCAATAATAGTGAAGTTTTCTTTTTGATCACTACCTGGAGTGTGAGCATCAATGAAGGCTGTCTTACATGGGATCAAATCGCCATATCGAACAATTCTCTTTTCTATCTCATTGGGTGTCATAGTGATTCCACTATCCTTTTTTTAGAGCAATTTGTTTCCAAATTACAGTTTCATCAAATAACGTATATTCACGTCGTATGCCCCAAGGTCCAAACTCTACATGACTAATTCCCATGACATGAACCTCAGCACCTGTAGGCTGGCCAAAAGCACCCCAGCCATCATGTTTTCCGGTCAGGCTCCAGCGAATTGCTGCGCGCGGTGACATTTGAGGATCGTCGCGACCAATCTGATGATGAATTTCGAACTTGGCGGAGGGGAATGAAGATCTTAATCCAACCCAAAATGCATCAACGCCATCAGTTGATACGAGCTCTTTCCCACCGGGGTAATAGCCAGTGATCGCTCGATCATATTGCTTAGGTATCACGTTTAGATTGGCTGACATGATTTGGGTCAAAATTTCAGAATATTTTTCACCCCATGTATTATTGTTACCACGCCCTATATAAGGACCTACTTTGTCAATTGAAGGATGAAATGGCTTCACACATTCTGTGGGCCCACCTTCATCTTCAATCTGATTAAGTGCATATTGGTAGGGGTCCCAATCCATCTGGCGCACAATAGCTCCTTGATCTCGGATCAACCATTCGTCATTGATTTGGTTATTTATTGCGTGACAATCTGCTACTATCCGATATTTTATGACTTTCCCAGTTGCTTTGCCATATACTCCATCCCCTAGATGGGTAGCCGTCGACAAAATTCGATGTGATGATAACATTCCTTCTTCGGGGGTCCCAGACCAGATAACGTCCTCGCCCAGTAGGCGGCGATCTGGAAATTCAGCAAGAGTTGCCATGGTGGCACCGATTACATTCGCATTGCCAATAACAAGAGACCCTGGAGATCTTACAATAATATCGTCAGAATAATAGGCATGCAGTGTCCCTATTCCACGGCCTTCCCAAATCTCTTTGGTAATTCCTAATATATAGTCAGGAAAATTAGCAAAACGGTCTGAAAAACCTTTCATATGTTCCATCCTTTTGGAATTTTTGCTGATCCACGAACAATCAACGGACTGAGTATTTTTATATGCTTTGAGGCGACATCCGGATCGCGAATTTTATCTAACATTAAACGCACAGTTTGGTCTACCATCAAATTTGATCTCTGTCGCAGAGTTGTTAAATTATAGGCGGCCCATGATGCTGGTGGAACATCATCATACCCAACGACGCTAACATCATTTGGAATACTTAAAGCGAGCTCTGAACGTAGAACATCCATCACAGAGAATGCCATATGATCGGTTGCGACAAATACTGCATCTGGTTTTACAGGCCCAGAAAACATTTCACGAGTGACTACTTTGGCAGTGTCTGTCGAAAAGTTACCTAGTGCATGTGAAAAAAGATTTTTGCCTGCCTTTTTTAGACCAGCACGAAAACCAGCTTCGCGATCACGCTGAGTAGAAGCTCCAGCCCAACCACCGATATAGGAAATCCGTTTGTGTTGTGATTCACATAAAAACTTTGCTGCCGTCTGCCCACCTAGAAAATTATCTGATGTTACGGCACTATGAGAAGTGCTGTCTTGGTTGCGGTTAAATAAGACAACTGGGACACCGGCCATCTCACAACGCGCAGTTATATCATTTGAAATACCAACACTTGCAGTTATAATCCCATCGACTTGGTAGTCGAGAAGTTCTTCAATTACCTGCTCCGTAGACTGGTCATCATTTGAGGCCATGAAAACTAGGACATGATAACCTTGCTCTTTAAGAGAGTTAGATAATTTTTCTAGGGCTGCTGGATAGAAATAATTGTCCAGATAAGCTAGAACAAGCCCGATTATACGACTTTTTCCTGTAATCAGAGAACGTGCAAGGACATTTGGCCGATAGCCCAACTCCCGAGCAGCTTCCCGTACTTTTAAAGCAGTTTTACTACTTGCAGAGGCACCAGGAGTAAAAACTCTACTCACAGCTGACTGGCTTACACCGGCGCGTTTTGCTACTTTTAGCGACGTAACTTTATTCATTGAACTGTAGTACTGTCATGATGCTACCTCACTCGTAATCGGAATAGGACCAGTTGCTCGTGCTTTATTAAAAGTCCGCATTCTTCCAAGAACATCTACTCCCAATTGCCGATATACATCTAATAAATCTACCAATACCCAGTTCTCACGAATTTGGCCATTCTCAATACGCCAAAAATCTAGACTTCGTAATGTTATCATACGCCCACTTGGTGCGATACCCATCCATCCATCGTGACTTAGTGTTTGCTTCATATTAGGCCAACCAGTGACCGCTACATAAGGCCCGTCTGCAAAAAAATGATAGGTTAGCTCATCTCGAAAACTACCACGATCTGGCATTCCCATAAGAAATGGCATTTGATGCCAATGACGAAAGCCTGATATACCTCTATTTGTACCTATTCCAGCTGGTCCATACCAGGTCATTTTAGGATGCCAATAGCGAGACATTTCCATGGCTTCTGGAGGCTCTTCGGGATGACGGCTCATAGCTGTAAGCATATTAAGTACAAGTTTTTTTGACGCTGTAGAAACATCGTGTTGATAGTTCCCAGTCTGCAAACCATCACAGGTGGCAGGTCCAGGGATTAAACCTTCGCGACCAAGGCTTGGGGCCATTGGCCAAGCACCTGCCTGCATCATAAGTTCAGGAATATCCCAAATTGCCTGCACTTCGACAATCTGCCCTTGTTCAATTCGAAAATATTCGTGAAACCGCATGTGAGCCAAATGGCCCGTTGGTTGAATGTCTAGAAAAGGTCTTACGAAAGTTCCAAGGTAGGTGCCTGCAACCCCGATCCAATCAAACCCATGTTCATCAACACCTGCCATGACTATCCATGGGCGTCTTTCAACATCTGGTAATGCAAGATGTAGTTGAGCTAAAATAGTGTCGTAGTATTGATCGCCAGTGGTGTCCCCAAAAGGATGGCACATATGAACAATGGCATCTTTCGCCATAATAGCATTTAGCGCTGTTCGCACGCCTGCCTCCGACCAGTTATACATTGCTACGTTTAATTCTGATGTAAGCGCTCGTAAGGAGGAGAAATCAGTCATTCAATAGTGTCCTTATGAGGAGCTGGTCCACCATAAGGAATGTTCACCCCTCCATAACGGCGTACACGCAGATTGCATTGTTCTGCATGCCCAACAAATCCCTCAAGGAGGCATAACCGGGAACCATATGCTCCAATTTTAGCGGCGGCTTCATCAGTCGTGATCTTTTGGTAACTATGAGTTTTAAGAAATTTTCCAACCCATAACCCACCCGTATAACGTCCAGCTTTCTTTGTTGGTAATGTGTGATTAGTACCGATGACTTTATCGCCATTGGACACATTTGTACGTGCACCCAAAAATAATGCACCATAACATGTCATATGTTCTAAAAACCAATCGTCGCGATCAGTCATCACTTGCACATGCTCTGATGCAATTTCGTCCGCAATCTTCAACATATCTTCATAAGTTTCACAAAGGATTACTTCGCCATAGTCTTCCCAAGACTTTCCGGCAGTGTCAGCTGTAGGGATAATTTGTAAAAGGCGATCAATTTCAACCATAGTGGCTTTTGCCAATTTTTCAGAGTTCGTCACTAGAATAGCAGGTGAGTTATAACCATGCTCTGCCTGCCCCAAAAGATCGGTCGCGCAGAGCTCAGCATCTACGGTATCGTCTGCGATTACCATCGTTTCAGTTGGGCCTGCAAACAAATCAATTCCAACGCGACCAAACAACTGGCGTTTGGCTTCAGCAACAAATGCATTCCCAGGACCAACTAGCATATGTACAGGTTCAATTGTTTCAGTACCGATGGCCATTGCGCCGACAGCCTGGATGCCGCCTATTACATAAATTTCATGTGCACCCCCAAGGTGCATAGCCGCAATGACTGCCGGATTAGGTTTGCCCTTGAAAGGCGGAGTGCACGCAATAATTCGTGGCACACCTGCGACAGAAGCTGTTAATACAGACATGTGCGCAGACGCGACCATTGGGAATTTTCCGCCTGGCACATAACAACCTACCGACTGTACAGGAATATTTTTATGGCCTAAAATCACACCTGGTAGTGTTTCAATTTCAATATCTAACATACTTTCCCGTTGCGCTTGTGCAAAGTTTCGCACCTGTTCTTGGGCAAATTTAATGTCAGCTAGCTCTCTGTCGGAAAGAGTTGCCATAAGATCTGAGATTTCTTGATCGGTAAGTTTAAAGTTTTGAGGGTTGTAACTGTCAAATTTGACAGAAAGATCTCGTACTGCTGTGTCACCTCGTGTTTCGATATCTAACAATATCTCTTCAACAATGGCTTTCGTTTTTGCATCATCTTGCGCGCGTTCCTTATCTGGTTTTCCATGTTTCAAATAAGTTATAGCCATTAATTTCTCCTAATTTCAGATGATGTTTTCTCTTTCGAGTCATATGCTTCCCAGCCATGACCATTGAAGACGTCCACACCTAGTTGTGCAAGAACATTTGGGAAATCTACCATTACCCAATTATCAACAATTTTCCCATTTTCGACTTTCCAAAAATCCATATAACGGATTTGAATTTTTTTATTTTCGGGCTTTATACCCATAAATATTCCGCTGTGTATTGCTTCTTGCCGTCCAAATGCTGCCGCCCATTCACCCATATAAAGCCGAGCTTCGTCTATACACACTTTATTTGAGAAAGCCGCTTGAAACGGTTTTTGCCAATTTTCTTGAAATTCTCTCAATCCGTTTTTAGTTCCACAACCCGTATTTCCCATCCACGTAAATTCTTTATCAAAGAAGTCTCCAATATCTGAAATTCGATGGTCGTTTAAACCATCAACCATACTCTCTATAACTCTCTGAGTTTCCTTTGTTTTCGATAAGTCTGTATTGCGACTAAGAGAGGCCTGATCAGGGCGAGAACCTTTCATTCAGCCACCCTTTTTACTAAAAACGGTGCCAGTATTAATATCAAAAAGATGACATTTTTTAATTGGCACACTTACGTTTATAGTTTCACCTATTTTTACACGATAATCTTTGTTTGCTTTGATAGAAATCAATTGATTATTAGCCTTAACAGTCACCATTGTTGTATCCCCCAACAATTCAAAAGAATAAACTTTAGCTTCTAATTCTGCCTCTCGATCAACTACTTCGGCATCTTCAGCTCTAAATCCCAAAGTAACATCACCTTCTTTATTTCCCATCAATCCATTTATTTTGAAACCATCAGAACGTGATCCTTCAGTACCGTTAATGTTAGCTGAATTGCTAAAGGAAGCTGGCCTGCCTGATGGCATATTACAGGTCGTAAATGGTGATAAAGAAGCTGTAGATGCTCTCTTGCATTCAGAAACTGTGCAATCAATTGGTTTTGTTGGATCAACTCCAATTGCTGAATACATTTACGCAACGGGCTGTGCTAATGGCAAACGTGTACAATGCTTTGGTGGTGCTAAAAATCATATGATTATTATGCCAGATGCAGATCTTGATCAGGCTGCTGATGCGTTGCTTGGTGCTGGTTATGGTGCTGCTGGTGAGCGTTGTATGGCCATTTCGGTAGCCGTGCCAGTTGGTGAAGAAACAGCAGATCTTTTGATTGAAAAACTAACATCACGCATAGAAACACTTAAGGTTGGTCCTTACACTGCGGGAAATGATGTTGATTATGGTCCTGTTATAACAGCAGCAGCTAAAGAAAATATTTTGAAACTAGTTCAATCTGGTATTGATCAGGGTGCTAAATTGGTTGTGGACGGCCGTAACTTCAACCTTCAGGGTTATGAAGATGGTTTCTTTGTTGGGCCACATTTGTTTGATAATGTAACCTCTGACATGGACATATATACTAAAGAAATCTTTGGACCAGTATTGTCCACAATACGTGCTAAAACTTATGAAGAAGCTATAGGTTATGCGATGGATCACGAGTATGGAAATGGCACTGCGATCTACACTCGTGATGGTGATACTGCTCGTGATTTTGCAAATCGTATTAATGTTGGCATGGTTGGCATTAACGTGCCAATTCCGGTGCCTTTGGCCTATCACACTTTTGGTGGTTGGAAGAAATCTGTGTTTGGTGATTTGAACCAACATGGTCCTGATGCGTTTAAGTTTTATACACGTACAAAGACAGTGACTGCACGATGGCCTTCTGGAATAAAAGAGGGTGGTGAATTTTCCATTCCTGTAATGGGCTAATCACTAACAATATTAAATGGTACAACGCTACGTTTCGAAGTCTCGATACGTAGCGTTTTGCCAATTGGTGGTACTGATCTATGATGACAAGCGGTCCTTTCACAAATCCGGCATGATATTCCAATTGGATCAAAACTATCAATATTTCCATAATTTAGATCATCTGCGTAAACTACAGCTTTAGTATGACTAATGTTGCAGCCTAAGCCAATA